>Ga0193700_1000007_pt1 | contig 55887 bp, 58 predicted proteins | sample U3s1metaG_FD_143057 | JGI IMG/M metagenome (GOLD analysis project Ga0193700, IMG submission 143057) | Soil microbial communities from a riparian zone of the East river system, Colorado, United States - U3s1 | ecosystem: Environmental > Terrestrial > Soil > Riparian zone | place: USA: East River... | reverse complement strand
GCAAAAAAAAGATGCATTTAATAGATACACTCTGACAACCCTTGGAAAATCGCATATTGAATCACCAGAAACCTTGCAGAATTCTGATTATGCGCATTTTGCAGTCTTTACCCAAGTCTTAGATCCTGTTATACGAGCCGCTGATAAGCCACCAGCATGGTGTAGACTTTATATGAATGACGCTAAAAAAATTAAGCAATTAGATGACCAATCATCTTCTTACGATCGATATTTACCTACTACTGAAGGATTTGGTTTAGAAGAGAATGCCACAAATATAAAGGCACCAGCAGCTGCTTTAGTAGATGCAATTTTAGAGTTAAAGGCAAAAGATATTGGATTGCTTTCGATTCTAGACTTTGAATCCCGTGATACACTTTCGATATCGAATATTGAAGATAGGCCTCCTGGTCATGATGATCTAAAACGGCGTAGAGAATTGGCAAATACAAATTTCAAACTTCTTATAGAATTTGATGGTAGGGATTGGGCTAAAAAACAGAAGTATGAAGATTTAATAAGTAACCTTGAGGGAAATCTTAACTTTTATAGAAAATCAGCAGAAAGTAAACGTGCTAAGAATTTCATTGACAAGATTGACTTTATGTTTAGGATGTTAGCAAGGGGCTCCTCTTCAAGAGACACTTTCAAAGAAAGTAATTTATTTAAAAATAAAGGAGAACTACTAGATTATCTTTACGAACTATTCTTTGAAAAATATCAGATCGGAGATAAACTGAAGTTAAGAGAGGTGATTAAAAAGGCTTATAATTGTGGACTTTTAGAGGTAAGCAAAAAAGAATTCATTAGCGTAAAAGTAAATAAGGAAAAGATATGGGAATTCCACAGATCCTTAGAAATGGATTAATGTGTATTATTGTTTTAACTTCTTTATATCTATCTTTGCAAGTATTTGCTGGAATTTGTTTTCCATGTCTTCACGTATAGCTTTCACATCCTGTTCGTGTTTAGTTCTCATGAGCTGAATTTCATCCTGGCTTTGTGTTAATTCATCTACTTTTATCCTTAGACGATTCTCGTCGCTTATTGTAAGCAAGTCAACTACCCTGAGATATTCCTGTAACATTTCTCTTGAATCTGGCCTGTAATAGGAACCGCTTAATCCGATGGAGTGTCCTAGTAACATTTCTCGTATTTCAGGATTCACTCTAGCCCTTATCATATTTGTGGTTGTGAATTTTCTAAAGCCGTGCGCACGTGCTACTTCTCTGCGTTTTCCTCTATCTTTATCTGCAGTATCAGGTACAACTGTTCGAACGCCAGAAGAAACAAGTACTGCAGTAAGTACTCCGAGAAGTGTATACAATGATATTTTACGTGGGTTTCTAACACGGAATAAGTCATTTCTATCAAACTGTTCACGAATCAATTGTGTTTCTGGAGTTAGCTTCTCACCTAGGCGCCCCCGGTATTCTAAATATGATTCAATTGCCATCACACACTCTGGAGAACAGAAACAGAAGTATTCCTCTTTTGTGCCTTCGTAGACTGTGATTTGATAAACATACCTTTTTTCATCTGAGTCTGTGCCGATTTTCATAAGGTTTCTTAGCTTTAATGATGGCAGTGCACCAATACGTAGACCAGTTGATGTTAGCAGCAAAACTACAACACGCATGCGCTCATCGCACTTTGTCAGGACCTGTTGGATTTCTTTTGTGTTGTAAGCACGATCCCTATTAGCAGGTTTTTCCTCTCCTAGGTACCTTCCAACTTTCTTTCTGTTTAACATGACGTCATTTATAGTGTAAAAATAACAAATAGCTGTGAGGTAAACAGAGAGTGTCCTGTAGGAAAGGTTATAAGGTTCCTGCCTATATGTAACTAAAAAGTTTATGATGTTAGATTCAATGAGTCTAGGGTTATCCCTTAGCAGTAATAAATCCTCAACATCGGCTATTTGGAGAAAGAGCATAAATTTCTTGAGGGCTGCATCGTAAGTTTGTCTAGTGGCAGCCGATCTAATAGAATTTATACAGTTAAGATATGCTGAACCTCTTAGTAAGAGGGAACGTATTTGAGGAGGAGCGGTCGCCATCCTTATTGTTTTCGATATTGAACAGGTCCTATTAAAGACCATCTAAACTACCTTTATTAAGGCTTAAAGCTGAGATTTGCTATACTCTAAAGGAATAGAATAGTAGTTCTTACTCCGTCCTTTTTTACTTTTACTTTTTAGTCGATCTATAGTACTTTCTGTCTTCGATGAACTTTTTACAATTACAGTTGCCAATCAAGCATTTCATCTTATCTCTGCTAGCAGTTCTATCATGATCAACTTTCTGATGTTTACACTTCAAACATCTCACAAAGAGATCAGATTCATCCGGTATTCCTTTTTCTATAGGCGGTATTGATGAAGTATTCAATTCTTTTGCAGGTATCTCAAGCCCAGGATCATGTAAAAGATTGTCGTTGTTCACACGCAAAGATGTACTCCATATGAATTTAAATTCTTTTAAAAGTTTGTTAATTTACTAGTCTTAGTTCCTATCATATCCTCATGTTATTATAGGTAAATTCTGCACAATCCTATACTATTAAGATAGGTAATGCAAGATCGAAGGCTTAAGTTCATCATATATTGCATTCATATGGGTAAATCTAAAACTGGTCAAATAACCTGATGTTTAATCTCCATGTATAGTAGTACATGTCGAATGTTACTACCTACATGAGTCATTCACAAAACTAATATACTTTAGCGGAAATTGGAACCTATTGAACGTTATGTTCCAGCTGTGTTATGATAATGACAACCAATAACATAATGCCTTTTAACCAAGTATAGGTATTATCTGTTAGCAAGAAAATGGGAGTGATCCAAGTAATAATAGCTGCAATCATAGCTCCAAGCCTAGTTCCATTAAAGACAAAATACAAAGATATCACAATACCAATATACCATAGCCCGTTTAATGCTAGCCAACGGATTTGAAAATATTTCTTGGCCGTTCACATCAAAAAGTAGTGTAGATGCGTATGATCGGAAAATTTTACTGGGAATAATATGAAGAAAGGAGCAACATTCAACTTCTCTACTAATATCGGACAGTCCCAACCTTGTTAACTCTTAATACTCCTACATATCAAAGATAATAGCTTAGAAAATCTAAATGGCTTAGTTAGTATCTCATTCTTATTATTCTTGATTCCCATTGAGTCAATGTCTTGCCTAACACGATCAGAAGGTAAAGTAGTTGTAAAGATAATTCGCTGATCTAGTGTTCTATTGACAATCTCTTTATCAACCTGAACGTAAGGAATGTCCTTAAGATGTGTATCTAAAATAATCATGTCAAATTCTTGGGTTTTGTTCTTGTTTTTGTTTACGCTTTTGTTTACAGCTATGATTGTGGGAATCTCATCCAGACATTCCTTGCCACTATCTGTAATTACTACCTCTTTGAAACCCATAGAATGTAGCCAAATATTGTATATCTGTTGAAGATCTGGTTCTGGTTCTGCAACAAGAACCCCGTGTTGATAAGTCTATTGAAGAAACAGCTGACTCTGCAACTTCTATCTCTTCTCCTTTGACCGTTGGATATCCTGTCAGTATACAACCGGTCATATCTATAGCTATGCTATGGTTATGAGAAATATGATGTTTGTGTTGGTCAAAAGGATGCCTGCTTAATAATGAGCCCAAATATGGACATATAACAGTAATATGGTTTTGTTCTTTTTCTTGTCGATGTCGCCACTTTATATAAATGTCTTGCCACCACTTCTCTACCAGATTACATTGGTCAAAGTGTTTATTCCGAAAGAGGTTATCAGCACAATCAGCAATAATAAGTACGCCTTTACCATCTCTATCTTTAAGTTCTTGTTGTAACTGCATTTTGAAACTCTTCAAATGGTGTTAAATCTTTTGCAAGTGCGGAATCATAAAATGGTTTCAGATTTACAATTAACAAGTTTCTTTTTCTGACGTTTTCTTCGTAATCTTTAATCTGCGAGGATATCTTTGTTAAGTGTGATGTATTATAGGCGTTAACAGAAGCATAGATACAAAGCAGCTTTTGTTCTAATCCTTGATTGATGTAGTTTATTGAGGCAATGTCGCGGTTAGAATTGTTATCGTACAAAAGCATTAGCATGTTGACTGCTAGAAGATAGGCTAATTACTTTAGGCGTCTACAAATTCTCTCCCCAGTTCTCATTTTCTTACACATGGATTGCAATTGCATATTGTTGAATCTTTCTATTAAGTTAGTCCTTTTACTGCTTCTTTGACTCTAGTGTTTCAGAATATGCACCATATGCCAATACTTCTGCATTTAGTAGAGTCTTACGTTAGGTTTGTTAGACTCATTTCATAGAGGACATTACTTTCATCTTAATGTCTACGCCTGTAGGTCTTTAGTAACTAACACATTAGTATATGCATATACATTCTTATAGGTACAACAACAACTCTATGTTATGAATAATAGCAGCACCATACTCATACTAGTTACATATCGAGAGGCGAAATAAGTGGAAAAAGTTTTTACATCGCTAAGATCCTTTGCTGACTCTTACGGTAAACCAAAGTTCTGTGCAACATGCGGTAACGTAGCTACTCAAGAAGCCTTATTCAATGTAGGAGGGGGAATTACTCTCGTAGAGAGATACTGTGATGTGTGTATTAAAAACGTAAAGTAAAAACAAAAATATGCGCGCTTCTGTTACTGGTGAAGAATAGAATGAGCGTAGAGCTTGCCGGTTTTTATTTAAAGACATAATGAAGTTTTACAGTTTAAAGTTATTACGTGAATTATTACTAACAAGCTGGTAGGAAATCACAATAATCATTGCATTCACTATAACGTTGTCCTTTGTGATCATTTAGCATCTACAGGATATATTGAACCAGTATTTGCACAGCCATTAGATATCAGAAAAATATGTAATAATACACAGTAGGAGAATTTGCAATGTCTCCTTTTGAACTTTTTATTCTAGATACCCTAGCCAAAATACATCTGAGCTAGTAGTTTCTCAGAGCTAGTAAAACCATGGAAGCAGTAGTCTAAGAATGTTCATTCTCATGTTATAATAATTCAAATAGACTCAAAAGACAATAAATAGTTTAACCTAGCTTGGGCTTCATAAACTAATTGTATCATGTACCGATTTAACTTGATAATTTGGTATAATTTCTTGTGACTTTCCGTGACACTGGACTGTCAGACCAGAATTAATGCTAATAATGAGTAATACGCCAATTAGAGAGTGTGAACCATACTACACGGAGTTAGCAGTGAAGCAGATAGAAAGTAGGAAACCCTAAGAATTTGCTATAAAGGTTAATTTGAACTGCTAAATTAGTAAACTCATATAAGTTGGTTACTAGTAATGTAGTAAACCTAATATTTTCAATGTATAACTTCATCAGTTGTTGTAATTATATAAACCTGTGTAGTATACGGGATTGATAGAAATAAATGCTTGATCTGTCTTCTGGAAATAGTATACTTCTTATTATCTATGGTATAGTAGTATCCTCTATTTCCTTCTTTATAATACTATATGCAACACCAAAAATAATCAAATTTCAAACCCTCAAAGGAAGTGTAGTACAAGATTACCACAAACCCGGGAGGTATAACATTCCAAGACCAGCTGGACCTGTGTTGCTCTTAGGAATCGCAGCAGCTGAGATTCTGCTTTACTCGTTGACTCTTAATATGAAAGTCATTGCTATTCTGTTAACCACTGTCTTCGCATTCATTATAGGATTTATTGATGATAGAAATGTTATGCCAGGATGGTTTAAACCTATAGCGCTAATAGGCGCAGCCCTCCCATTAATAGCTTTAGGGGCTCACGGAACTCATCTCAACCTCATATTTGGCGATGCGTATATCCCATTGCTATACATGCCTCTGATACTAGTCATAATTCCAATCGCCGGCAATACAATCAATTCTATTGATGTTTTGAATGGGGTTGTCAGCGGATTTGTAATCATTGCCATGATTCCGCTTTTGGCTAGTATAGCTATTTTTGGCAGCAATGAAGTATTTCTTGCTGCACTTCCACTACTTTTTGGCATGGTCGCATTTTACAAATATCACAAGTTTCCTAGCAAGATATTTCCAGGTGATTCTGGTACATTATTAATGGGTGGGATGTATGGCGCAATAGCAATTGTAGGTAGTTCCGAAATTATAGGAGTTATCGCACTACTTCCTGCAGTAATGAATTCATTTCTGTTTCTTGCCAGCGTTAAGAAAATTATTGAACATAGGCAAGTTAAGGCTCGGCCTACCATTTTGATGAATGATTTCAGGCTGATGGCTTCAAAAGAAAAACATGCACCTACTACACTATTGAGACTAATCTTGGCAAAGGGGCCACTGTCAGAAAAGGAGATTGGCTACCAAATTTTCAAGCTAGCAATATTTTCCTCATTTCTGGCATTCATTTCAATTATTATCCAGTATTACTTCCTGACAGGAGCGGGAATTGCAAAATGAGGCTTTTCGGGCTTATTGGATTTATTACTACAATGTGGATAATGATAATGACAGTGGCAGCTTTTTTAATAATTTTTGTAGCTCCAATAGATGTTATATTATTTAAGGGCAAAGCTGATAGGTTAACAATATCTATTGTTCAAGCATCGATTGCCATCATTGTTACAGTACTATTGATATTAGGACTGAGTAGGTTAAAGAAAATATATATGCAAAAGAATCTAGTAGAATAATCCCGATAGTACAACAAACAGAAGAAATGGTGAGACGGATTGAGAGAAGAAAGAAGAAAAGATATTGAAGCTGAAAGAAACAGCAACTGACCTAATGGCATCTTCTACTACAGTTGCAGTAGTAAGCCTGTCTTTGTAAATCAGTTAAATTGCATATGATAAGAGGATAAGGTTTACCTCATGTTTGTGGCTTTAATTCTGAAATGGACATGCTAGGGATAGGTATTGGAATATACTCTCAAATTCTTGATGAACATTTGCAGCCCGGTGTTGCTGGTACCAACCCAAACGCGATATTCCGGATCATTGGGATGCGGGTTCAGCAGCGTAATGGCTACCTTCATCCAGATATGAAGGGGTAACGAGGCGCGTAATAGCCCAATGCTGCGCCATTCGTCTGGACCGAGCGGCGGGCGCCAGAGCCGGACCAAATGGCCGGCTTTGGCGAGCTCAGCGGCGCGCACTGCCTCCGCGGCGCGCAATTCATCGACTTTGACGGGGCTAGTTCCTTCGGGAACCGTGGTGACCAGATCGGTGAGGTATTCCATGGGTTTCTCCTTTCGCTCGACAGGATTTAGTCGTTTCTGTACCACTTGCTGCGCAACCTCTGTGATTACTGCCCGTGGCTCATCCTCCCATTGCGCAGCGGGCCGACCCTACAGGGACGACCGGATACGGCTGAAGGCCCACACATAAGCCCAGAAGGTGCTTTTTCGCAGGTTAAGCGAGTTAGCGATGCCACAGGAATAACAGAAAATCCAATAAAGACATTGATTAGGCTAAACATTGAAAGAAACAGATCAGAAAACTTGGGCGCTTTTGCTCCTGATTATGTTTAACGTTCTGACACTAAATCTTGACCTAATGGATCAATATCCTGAAGCATATGGTGAATTCTTGGAATTGCATAATGGGGGCAACTGCAAATGCTATTATAGTATAACTTTATGAGTGAAAAATTCTTCGCGCAATCAATTCCCATGAGATCAATAATGTTGTCTGATCCAGTATACTTTCAACTTGGGGGATAACACTAAGCTTACAGAGACTTCAACGTGTGGATTTGTCTATTTATGAGTAAAGGTCTACATAGTGAATTAGAACAGAATACTAGAGCATTTCTAGATAATTTGCAACAAAAGGGAGGACCACCAATTTATACCCTGTCACCATACGATGCTCGTGCTGTATTATCTGGACTTCAGATCCTCAAAGATTAGTATATCTACAAGGATCTCTCAACATGAAGTAGATCATCACTTATGAAAATTGGAATAATAGGAGCAGGAAATATTGGCGAGACTACAGCACGACTCTTTGTCAATGCTGGTCATCAAATAGCAATCAGTAATTCAAATGGACCACAATCACTCAAGTCACTCGTTATATCTATTGGTGCAGATGCTAAAGCAATGACTGTACATGCTGCCCTAGCGTTCGGCGATATTATACTTCTTGCAATACCATGGAGGAAGAGAGAAGAGTTACGATTGTTACCATCAGAGTTGCTCAAGAACAAGATAGTAATCGATGCTACAAATCCATATTCAGAAAATTTTGAGCTAATTGATCTAGGCAATAGTACTTCAAGTGAAGAAGTAGCAAAGGAGCTTCATGGTGCTCGTATTGTAAAAGCATTCAATACTATGTATTATGAAACTTTGTGGACTGGGGGCAGAAAATCCAAGGATGATCGTCTTGTGCTTTTTGTAGCAGGTGATGATGCTGTTGCAAAGGATGTCGTATCAAAACTGATAGAGGATATAGGCTTCAAGGCTGTTGATAGTGGTTCGCTTAGAGAAGGTGGTCGTAAACAACAGCCAGGTTCACCAATCTATAATAATCCCATGACTGTTGAGGTTGCATACAAACGCCTAGCTGAACTTGATAAGCATGACAATACTTGGCCACATAGGGATTGATCTCGTTTTGATCTTCAATATATGATTTTAATTGTATTTTGCGATTGTATCGATCCTAGAAATTGAACAATCAAAGTTTGTTTACAGATAGTGTGAATCTACCTCAAAGCTCTAGAGCCAAAACATAAATTCATCCGTATCTTAGATATTTCGGGAATCTCTCTACTATAATTGCAATCCCGCACTTGTCGTTGAATTGTCTAGTTGAAGTACAGTCGCCCTTCGCACAGGTGGTTGGAAGGGGCGAAACCGAAATCATCATAAACACATAGAATCAAATATGCACACTTTCTGTCTAGCTTTACAAAAAAAACTACATTTGTAAAGTTATCATGCGTTTTTGATATCTTCAAAGATTAGAAAAATGTCTAGGAGTAAGGTAATAACTAAAGGTGATTCTGTAATAGCAACAATATATCTTCTGTTGGTAACACTTGCAATGACTTCCTCTAGTTTTTGGAGGCTTATCAAATTCAGAGGAGAAGCAATTTAATCATTAGGTTTAATTTCCAAAACTACAGACAGGAACCATTTAATATTTGACATTGGCCAGTTAGAAAGTTTCGGCATTTCAGATCGTTTCTACCCATATACGAAGTAGCCTAACTCTCTTTGTATTAATAATATTGCTGCTGATATGAATCAGCCTCACATACCTCTCTATATAGAAAAATATGATGCCATAAATAGTAGTAGTCCAGATATTACAACAATGAAAAGGAAAAGGAGCTATGGAGGAAGACACAGAATATTTCCTATGAGAGAAATATCTTGAATATAAAATGGAATATGCTTGGACCAACAGTTTCTTTAGAAGTATCTATGGGAAGATTTCAAGGTAAAAGCACGCGAAGGGAATATACTTTTACATTTTCCGTCTAAAGAAGAAAGAACAATGTTATAATTGTTCACTATATCTAACAAACTGATAAAAACAACTTAATAATTATTGAGTATTTTTAACTATCTAATATGCAAGTAAACGTTAAATTGATTGTTGCAACCTTCATACGATGATCAAAGCGCATACTGGAGTGAGGAAATGATGACACATTCAATGAAATTAATATTTCGCAACTGTTCCCACCATTTGGAATCAGTGACTGATAAGTATGATTGTCCTGCATCTTCACTTAAATTACTTGGGAAACCTTTGATCGTTAGAAATGTAAGTATAGCTAGCAATATTCACCTTATCGGAACGGTTATGATACCTAAGGAATTTCCCAGTGCTTTAGCCTTAGTTCAAGATAACTTTCCATCTATGAATGTAGAGGAATATCATGATAACAGTGAGATTAGCAGTATTGCAATTGATAATACTATTAATCCTAGTGGCAAACTAACAATTAGAGGAAATGGGGAGTCTTTAGAACTTCCTCTGAATTCTGTTTTGCATTATTCACGTACTGGAAGCCTACTAATAGACTCAATCGTTTACCCTTGGGATTTTCTAGATATGATTCAGAAAACCCTGCAAGAGGAGATAACGCATACTGTAATCTCACCCAGTGCATCGATAGCTAAATCTAGCATAATTGATGGTCCTTGCATAATTGAAGATGATGTTACAATCGATGACTTTTGCAAAATAAAAGGACCTACATACATTAGCAAGGGTAGTTTCATTGGTATGAGCTCACTCATTAGAAACTGTATGATGGGTAATGAAACACGTATAGGATTTAACTGTGAGATTGCCAAATCATATTTTGCAGGTAACACAAAAATTGCACACCAGAATGTAATACTTGACAGCATAATTGGAAAAAATGTCTGGTTTGGAGGATATTCAGGAACTGCCAATGTGTTATTGAATAGAAGAAATATAAGATATGATATTGGCGGCAATGGCAAATTAGTAGATACTGGAACAGACCATTTTGGGGCAGTAGTTGGAAATAATTGTGCAATTGGTGCCTCTGTAATAATTCTACCAGGAAGACAAGTTCCACATAACACAGTAATACAAGCTGGGACAATAGTTGGAAAAAACAATAATGTGCTTGCTGAGAAATAGAGGATCAAGCTCTAGATATAAGAAAATAAATTCTAATCTTAGGATAATCAGGCTATTTGTAAATTTTGCTCTTTTTTATCAATAAATTCATGGTATATTTCATGGTAAGATTTAATGATCTTTGCGACACTTATCTATTAGGCATGAAAAGATAGTTCTAAAATTATGCGTGGGATACTTCTATATTATATATCTGCCTTGAAAACTTAATTATGGGCATTTAGTGTCCTATTATAAGATATATTAGTTGCCTTATAAAATCATTGATGGTAAGATAGAACCGTTAAAATTTACCACAGAGGAGGTTATGCAAAAATTAAATGATGACAAAATCAAGTTTCTAGATTTGCAGTTTACTGGGCTTACTGGAAGATTTCATCATACTACTATAGCTGCTAACATGTTTCATAAAGAAGACTTTGAGTATGGGCTTCCAAAGCTAGATGGTTCTTCAATTCGTGGATTTACAGAGATTCATGAATCAGATTTGATTATCAGGCCCGATCCATCTACTTATGCGATTATTCCTTGGATTGAAAAAGATATTACTGCAAGACTAATCTGCGATATCTTGGGGGGTGGTTCTTTTAGGGAGTCATTTCCTCGTGATCCAAGAGGAATTGCTGCAAAGGCAGAAAAATACGTCCGTGAGCAAGGATATAACACTTCATATTGGGGACCAGAAGTCGAGTTCTTTGTTTTCGATAAACTAGAAGTAAACACAATGACACCATATCATAGCCAAAGCTATAATATAACATCTAAGGAAGCACCATGGTCTGCGGAGGGCGTGGGGTACGCCTTAAGATTAAAAGAAGGATATCTTCCTAGTGCTCCTGGTGATACTTTAATGGATTACCGGAATGAATGCGTTGATGTTTTAAGTAGCAATTTTGGTATTGTATGCGATGCACATCATCATGAAGTTGCAACAGCTGGTCAATGCGAAATCGATATACGATATGATTCACTTGTTAACACAGCTGATGCTGTACAGAGTTACAAGTACATTGTCAAGAATATTGCAAAAAAAAATAACATGATTGCTACAATGATGCCAAAGCCAATTGCACTTGATAACGGTTCTGGCATGCATGTTAATGTCAGCCTGTGGAACAACGAGACAAATTTATTCTTTGACGCTGCTGACAGTTATGCAGAATTATCTGAAACTGCTCGTTATTTTGGAGGCGGCATACTAGACCACGCCCATGCTCTTGCAGCTATTGTTGCTCCAACTACGAATTCGTATAGAAGGCTTGTGCCTGGTTATGAGGCCCCAGTATATGTTGCGTGGAGTACGGGCAACAGGTCTGCGATAATCAGGATTCCGATACATTACAAAGGGCAAAAATTTTCCAATATGAAGAGAATTGAATTTAGAGCTCCTGATCCTTCCTGTAATCCATATTTAGCATTCTCTGCAATAGTGTCTGCGGGACTTGACGGGATCAAAAAGAAAAAAACAATTGGAGACCCTGTTGATGAAGATATCTTTAAGATGACTCCAAAAAGGAGAAGAGAGCTTGGAATAAAACAGCTGCCTGGAAGTTTAAGAGAAGCATATCAGGAATTGGAAAGTGACAGGATGTTCTTAAAGCCAATATTCGGTGATGATACTATCGACTTTATAATTGAGCACGAAATTAAAGAACATAATGAGGTAGCAGTAAGACCGCACCCCCATGAATTTTCTATGTATGCAGATGTTTAGTAGCGAATAGAAATAATGCACATATACTAATATGTTAAGTGTCAACTCTTGATGATTTTCTAAACAAACCACAATGACACAGTACAAGTATTGTGTAGTGCAAGGGGTACAAAAGTGTAGACTAGCTCTAGTAGAATACTCACTTGTTCGAATAAATAGTTACAATTAATAAAACAAATAAATAGTTTTATCTGTTAATAACTAACATAAATTTTAGTACTAATCTAAGCTTTTCATAAATACTTAGCCTTCATCTCTTATTTGATTCTAATGAAATACAGAAGTAGAACAGATATAGTGGGATTGATTTTAGAAGCTGCAAATGGTGGAGGTGCAACAAAGACAAAGATAATGTATAAAGCATTTTTGTCTTTTGCTCAGTTGCGGGAATATTTGACAGTTTTACAGGAAAATGACTTGCTAGAGTATGAAGAAGGAAATCATTCCTATAGAACAACAGAGAAGGGCATACGATTATTGCATATATACAATAAAATGGATGAATTGGTTCCTATTAGCTATGAGTAAATAAAGTAAAGAAAATCCAGTTCCAACCCTTTTTTCCTTATTTAAGAACAATTTTATTTTAATCAAGCATACATCTTAGTGAATTTTTGTCATCATCATAGATACACCTATCTTGACAATATCTTTGCAGAAGCATAAATATGCAATATGCAGAATGTTTAAGTATAGATATTGATATTTATGATACCATCGATAATTATGGTTTCGTAATTTTTATTCGCTTCTAGTTAGTTACTCGATATTTGTAAATATCTTTCTAATCGTAAATCACAACTTATCTAAAAATAAAAATGGTGACTTGATCTCACTATTCAGATTTAGTCATGAAGAGAGAGTTTGTTGCTACTTGTTTAGTTATTCGTTGAACTTGTATCTTTTGGGTTGTTGCTAATGAAGCTACCATGAAGATCAAAGACTTCATCATAACACTTTCTAACTTTATCTCTAGTGAGCCCTTCTGGTTCTTTGGCTGCCTGAGATTCGCATTTAAGGAATTGTTTTACCCCTTGGCTAGTTGCTGGGTCTGCAGCAGGCGTGCCTTGGTTGTCATTCGAACGAACCTGTGCCTTGGTTGTCATTCGAACCTGTGCCTTGGTTGTCATTCGAACCTGTGCCTTGGTTGTCATTCGAACCTGTGCCTTGGTTGTCATTCGAACCTGTGCCTTGGTTGTCATTCGAACTGTGCTTTGCAGCTAACACTGGTGCAGCAAGACTAGTAGCCATTACAAGCGCTAATGCTGTTGCGATAATGGCAAAGATAGCCATTGTTGTTTTTGTGTTCATTAGAAGCGTGATAATAATATATTTTATATGACATTCGTTCAACAATATTATAACTTATCTTATGGTTACTCTTCATCTAATTTCTTATGATTAATTATAGTATTAGAAGACGTAATCCATTTTATGATATGTACTTTCATAACAATTACTTGAAAGTTGTATCCAATATCAAAATTTGTATTAGTACAAATAAATTATGTGCATATAGCTCTATATAGCCCCTAAAACATGTATATATTAACATAAATCATTTAAATCATTAAAAGAATCTACTATATTTTTCATTATCTAGCTTTGTAACTGGTTTTAGCAGATGATGTGGTAGCATATTTGTTTTTGCTTCCTACTACTCGAAATTTATACTCTTTATCAAAGATTTCATTATAGAAGCGAGCATAACTTTCTGCGGCCTCATAAGTTACAAAAGTATATCTGAGACCATCGACCGAAGCCTTTCTCCCATACAAGTCCACGCCCTCGATTATGTAAGATTTTGGCAATTTTTTGGCGTTTCTTAATATAATAAATACACTGATCAGTAAAAAGATGATCGCACAGGTAATTATAAACGCAGATTCAAAGCCTTTTACAAGATTCATGAAATGACTTATAAAATTGTTATCTAACCATTTGTAAATAGTAAGAATTTCAAAAATCACAGCTTGGAAGAAACCTGATGACGTCATTGTTTAATATCGCGTCAATATTAGATGTTATTAATAATAAGTGTTTAACTAGTGATGCATTAATGCATATATATATGTGTTAATCGATAATTTGATACATATAGTATTATAGATAAATGATAACAGTGGGTCAGCTAATTTATTTTTATTGGACCTCTTGAGATAGAATAAGTTCAGGCACAAGAGTCACTTATTATTATCTCTGGTGTTGGGCCCTAATAATTTGTCTATTTGTGTTCAATCAAGAGAATGAAAGCATCGACATGGTTTTTTTTATACAACTTTAAGAATAGTCATCTTAAATGCCATTATGCGATATTTTAAATTAGGAATGGCAAGGGAAGATCATGTACCAAATGGGTGCTAAAGATTCCTATAATGACGTCCTAAGATTAATGAAAGAACATCATGGCTGGTTTAATAAGTCTATTCCGCTTATAGCCAGCGAAAACATACCCAGTACAGCAGTAAGGGAAGCAATGATGTCAGATTTTGGTAATAGATATGCTGAAGGATGGCCCGGTGAGAGGGTTTATGCTGGATGTACCTATATAGATCAGGTAGAGCTAATTTGCAATGATTTGGCGAAGAATGTTTTCAGAGCTGAGTTTGCGGATTGCAGGGCTACGTCTGGTGTAGTTGCAAACCTTGCAATTTATGCTGCATTTTCAAATCCAGACGACTATATGATCGCTGCCTCAATTCCAAGCGGTGGGCACATTTCACATGGAAGAAAAGAACATTCTGGTACTGCCGGTCTTGTCCATGGACTAAATATCGAACACTACCCCTTTTCAAAGGAAGAGATGGCAATAGATGTTGACGCCACAAAGAAGAAGATTGAGGATATGGCACGTGATGGTAAGACACCGAAGATAGGAATGTTTGGGGGCAGCCTATTTCTTTTTCCCCATCCTGTAAAAGATCTGGCAGATTTTATGCACGGCCATAATATGTATATTAATTATGATGGAGCACACGTAGCAGGATTGATTGCTGGCGGACAATTTCAAGATCCACTAAAGGAAGGGGCTGACTCCATGACTATGAGCTCGCATAAAACCCTTTGGGGGCCACAGGGAGGAATTATTGTATCACTAGAAAGTCATGCAGAAGCAATTAAGAAAGCAATCTTCCCTGGCAACACCAGTAGCCATCATCTACATCACGTGGCTGGCAAGGCCATTGCATTAGCAGAATCATTAGAATTTGGAAAAGATTATGCAGAGCAAGTAATTAAAAATGCTCGTGCACTGGCAGAAGATCTAGCTGGTTTTGGATTTGGTGTCCTAGGAGAAAAACGGGGTTATACTGCATCACATCAAATTGCAGTAGATGTTTCAAAATTTGGTGACGGCGGTACTATTGAAAAAGAATTGGAAAAAGCAAACATAATCTTGAATAGACAATTATTGCCCGGCGACATTAAGGCAGGCAGACATTATATGCATCCAAGTGGAATAAGAATTGGTGTTCCTGAAACAACTAGATTAGGAATGAAAGAAAGTGAAATGAAAGAGATTGCTAATTTTATAAAAGGAATTGTTATTGATAAGAAGGATCCTGTTACAGTGGCAAGGAAGGTCGAGGACTTTAGAAAAGAATTCCAAAAAGTTCATTATGCGTTTGATACAGTTATTGGTGCATATGAGTACATAAGTCTTGTTGGTAGAAGCACAAGTTAGTGTAATCGTGGTAATATCTCATATAAACAGAATTGCATCTAGAAGTCGCAAGTTATTAGTTGTAATTAATTACTAATTATCCCATAAATTCCGTCAGAGTGGATTGCTCTTTCCTTTCTTCTCTAAAGGTCAATTTTAATTCTGCCATCAGAGATTCGACTCTACTGTAAAGATAATCACTGATTTTGAACTGATTACAAATATTTGTCGCAATATCAACATATTTTTGTACTGAACCTCTGGTAACTGTTTGCAATAGTTCGTGTCCACATCCAACACACTTTGCCATAAGTGGTATTCTACGATATTTTTCTCCACAGCTGCTGCATCTAAAAGCCTGTGAAGAATACGATCGCATATTACCCATAATATCTGGTAAAATGTGTGTATTAAGAACCATCGATACCACTTCATTAGGATCTACAGCATTGATTAGTCTTGCAGTAGCAATCTGCATTTCCAATTTTTCATCCATAGTCTTGAGCCTAGAGTACGCACTGCGCTGAACATTAGTTGTTAGTAAATCTGTGAAATGTGTAAATCCATAATCAAAAAACTGGTTTTCCTGTCCTATCCTATTTTTAACAATTTCTATCTTAGAAACAAGGTCTGCTGCTCTGGTCTGTTTCCATGTTGCCTCATAGAAATCTAGTGGATAAACATAGGTGACATCCACATTATGAGCCTGCCTTTGTACTTCATGTGGCAATACTACTGGCTGAATTAACAGAGGTGCATCCATAAGTCCGCCAATCTTATCCGGTAAAAAACCATATGAAAAGTTCAGAAATGCATCCATAAGTAGCATTAGTGAGTCTGCATCACCATCACAGTCCCTACGTTTTGCAGAATGCCATATAGGAGAGGCCAAACAGATCTGCGAATTTGTGAAACCTATAATTCTACCTACTACACCTACAGAAGTATGCGGTGCGAGGCCTATGATAAGGCTGCCTATCAGATCTTCTATAGAAGCTGCATTGTAGAAAGGTTCAAGTCCATATAATTTTACAAGTTCTCCGTCAACATATTTGGCCACATTGAGCAAATGTTTAGCACAATCTAGAGGTATTAGTATATCTTGCATCAGCAGTTCGACAAGTTGATCAGATGACACTAATTCTTTATCAAGATAATCTCTAGTATAACCTAATTCTCTTAGTTTTTCGATGCTTATCATTGTCCATTTAGGTTTGAAGTGAGTCAACGGTTCATTAGTTGCATCAAATCTAATAGTCCCGTCCTTGAAAGTAAAGAGACTATTTTTTTGTCTTAGTATTCCTTTTTCTAATGGCTCGACACTCTTGTCCTTACTAATAAGAGCCTTGACACCTTTAAGTGGCTCTGCTGCTTTGATGCCAAGTTTTTGCTGCGCTTCTTCAATTGCTGTTTTAAGTGGATATGCCACCGGAGAATATGTCTTGCCTTCTTTGCCGCACCTATAGCACTTGTTATCGTTGGCATCATTCGCAGTCTCCTCTTTACAGGTTATGCACATACTACGTACTGGAGTTGGGGAACTGCAATAACGACAGAAAGCGCCTGTTGAAGGTTGTTTGCAAGGACTACAAAATCTATTTGAGATTTCAGCATAGAAAGATTGCTCCTTTGCTGCCTTCAAAATATCACGCGTAGCCCCACCTTTAGATCCTACTGGAAACAATGCATGAACAGGGGGTTTCATCTTGCGTTCGGCAGCCTTTTCTGGTCGTCCTACTCTTACTGATATTGATGATGCGAATTTGGGCATTATTTCAAACCCTGATATTTTTGATACAAATTCAATTGCGTCTTTTGTTTCAACAATATTATTAACAGAGAGTGATGATGACAATCTCAAAGCCGTTGGTATCGTTGGTTCAGAGGTCAATAACTTGGTTAGAGAATAGGCCTGATCCATGTTATCAATTTCAATGATTTTACCCTCATTTTTTACTGAATGAATTACGCCAAGTCGTTCCAAAATATCTTTTAACTTTGGACTATCATTGAGCAAACGGCAAGGGTAACTAGAAGTATTATTTCTTCTAGTCTCTTGTTGCTCTTTACAAATTTTTTCTCTCAGTAATAAAACTTCGTCTATACTAACAAAATCCCAATAAAAGGAATATTTTGGATGAAGCGGGATATTGATTTTCTCGCTGATTTCAAACGCCTCTTCGGCTGTTGGAAGGGTCGTGAAAGGCTCTTTTGACAGTTGAATTAATCTTTCGCTGATTACTGCTGAGAGCTGGGAAGGAGATGACCTAGTCAACAGTTTTGACTGTAATTGCAAAGCCCAAATTTCCTCTACATAACTCGAAGGAAGTAGATGAGCATTATTTTCCAGAAAATCACCATAACCAATCAGAATGTCTCCAAGGTAAAGTATTTTTTGAGTTCTTGGGCCGACCTTTATAGCATGTTCTACTGTAGATACCTGTACGACACTGCCATCGTCGAGTCTCACAATCGGAGGCTCAATAATATCCACAAGTGCTATAGTGGATGCTTTTCCAGGTACATCCATTTTGATTTGTGTCCCTACAACGATGGCGTGATTCAACAAGATAGGTACAGCAGGATGAATTCCAATCGTTGAGAAACCAGTATTATAAGACCTACCGTACCTTAACCGAAAGCCTCCAGCCTTCTTGGTCATCGAAAGCACTGGTCTGCCAGTAATAACTTCAGACATTCTGTGATATGCTGCAGCATCATCATCATCACCAGTATGGACTGCTCCTTTGAGATCTCTAAGCCAACTCCAGCCATCCAGTTTTAGCGTTTCAACAATTTTAAGCAACTTTCTGCTTCGACCAATCAAACCATCATTCATCACTCTTAGAGCACCCCCACGTACTCTGTCAGTATGAATTCTATTCATATTCCTATGGCCTACAACTTCCACTGGATCAGTATCTATACCATCAAGCTCCACTGGTAAATTGGCTATACATTTAACTACATCTTCATCTAATATTTTAAACTGAAAATTTCCAACTTCCCGTTCGTAAAGTCTCAGTTCTTCAACAAACCTTCCTGTTTCATCATCATAGGAGTTTGCAGTATATTTGCCTACGCCAGCAACTTTTCGAATATGGTCCGCTATCAACATCGTTAGTGCGGCTTCGGTCCCTCCTGCAGACCGGATAGGACCAGCAAATGATACTGAAAGATATTGACTGCCATCAACATTATTTTTTAATTGCACGTCATTAACCCCTTGCAGTGGGGCAACTGTTACACCCTCAGTGACTACCGCCAGACTAACACGTACAGCGTTATCCAATCTGGTTCGCAGGTTATACGTACCATATTCGCCTAATGCAATTTCTTCAGCAATTTTAAGAGCTGCCTTCTCTTTCGTTGTATAAGATAGCAGACTACGCAATCTATCAGCAATATCTATGTTGTGCATTTTTGCGACCCTATCTGCTAGATCATAGGCGATCTTAGTTTCTACTACGTCGGAAACGTCCAATCCTTTCTTACGTGCTCTTGTAGCCAATCTATAGTTGCTTTGTACTTTTTCTAAGATGTTATATTGATAATTTAGATAATACCGTGGCATACGTACGTCTTTAAGGCGTACTACAGCGTCTTCTATCACTACCATAATATTGTCGGAATCATCTCCTTATAGCCTTAATAATTGAGGCAAATGTATCTTCCCAGTTTCCCTCTTTTTCTATCATTGTACCAATTACAAGTACATCCGCACCAGCTTTTGCGATTTCCATTGCAGTTTCAGATGTACGAATGCCGCCTCCTACGATTAGGATACCCTTATAGTATTTTCTTACATTAAGAACCATTTGAGGCCGAACATGGTGTGCAGCACCTGAGCCAGCCTCTAGATATAAAAATCTCATACCAAGGTACTGAGCAGCTAATGAATACATCACGGCGATTTGGTATTTATCAAAAGGAATTCCCCGCGCTCGACCTATAAACCATGCAGTGGTGCCTTCTCCAATAATGAGATAACCAGTAGGCAATGGTTCGATCTCATACTTTTTGACAGACAGAGCTCCCAAAGCCTGAGCTTCAGTAATGAAGTATGGATTCTCAGAATTAAGTAAAGAACTAAAAAGGATAGCATCAGCTTTTGGAGAGACGCCGGTGACGTTTCCAGGGAATAGTATAACAGGTATTTTGACTTGTGATTTGATTTTTGAGATTATCTCAGTCAATTGAAGCTGATCTATTGCAGAGGATCCGCCGATTAGAACGGCAGAAGCTCCTAGGGATTCAACTTTTTGTCCAATCGAAGCCGCATCGGACAAGTTTTCAGAATCTATAAGAGGAAAGCATAACGTTCCGTATTTGTTACGTTCCGTATTTGTTAATCTCGTTATGAAGATAATCTTCTATCTTATGGTCCAACGTCACATTTGGAATGTTTATAGTTGTATATCATTGCTGTGAATATATATTATACATGTTTTGAGGAGGTGGTGTTCTTAGGTTAGAGATACAGCTGAAGGTGGATTCGTAATCAGTTCACCAAGTTCTTTATTGACCATATTTATATAACACTATACAGATTAGTATAGCAGAAGTGGATATAACTAAACCAAATTTCAATGTCGTTTATCGTCACATTATTGAAAATTCTCTATTTACAGAAAGACAATTATATATTATTTCTAAAAGACTGGAAGGTACCCCCCCAATAGAAAATATCAGTTCAGGGGCATATTATAGACAGGTAAAACAGTGTCAAGATAAGGTCGTCCGCGTACTTTATACGATGATATTGCTTATGCATATCGGTGCTATAGATAGCCGAGCACCTTTTACTATTGAAAGACTGATAGAACAACTGAATGTGATATTAAATTCCGAAACTGCGCATACTCTGGAGAACCCTGGCGTAGAAAGCGTGATATATGTGATTAAACGATTGTTAAAGAATATGACAAATGTTTGAAAGCTGACATGTTCCATAAGATTAAATCACGGTTTTTATCACATACAGTGTAATATGATCATTGATATTTCTAGCTCCAACTGGAATTTATTAGGAGCTGGATTGATTTCGTTTGCTATAGGTGCAATTGGCACTATAGTCTACAAGAGGTTAAAAGAGCTGCTCAAAAGCCTTCACTACAAGAGGTTAAAAGAGCTGCTCAAAAGCCTTCACAGATCTGAACAAGGAGTAGTCGAGGCTCTGGTGTCTGAATATACTAGAACATTAAACAATTACGATAAGGTAATTGCTGAATTGCGTGTAAAGGTAGATACGATGGAACTACAATTACAACAACAGACAGTACGCCACCAGAATGTCACAACTGGAGGCCGTGATAATCACGATATTTCAGGAACAACATCACAACAATCATACGCTTCTCAGAATTCACGACTAAATGCATCTGAATTGCCTACGACAATATCACTAAGTAGCGTTAATGGCAATTCAAATGATACTACTATAGATTACATACTAAAAATGCTCGAAGAACATCCGAGAAGTGCAAGGGATCTTCAGCATATAATAGGTAGAACGCGTGAACACACATCACGTCTAATGAAGAAACTTCATGAACTCAGATATGTGAATAGGGACAGCTCTACTAAGCCCTTTCAATATAGCATTACTGATGCAGGCCGTATACAATTGAAGGAAAAATCACATATCAAATGATTTGTAAATGCGATAACGACTTTACATCTATTAACAACTTCTAATTCTTTATTTTTGTGCGATTCACTTGGGCTCGAGGTGAAGTTCAGTTCTTTTTGCATTTATTCTCTAATCTCAATGGTGACGACGTAGTCGGCTTAGTCTAATCAGATAGCACTACAGTAATACCGCTATAGTAAAAGATATTAACATTAACATGATTTCAAATTAACTTGATAGTAAGTTGTTGATGTTATTTACTTTTTGTGGTGATATGAGAGATCATGAGAAGTTATTAACAACTATTGCTTGCAAGTTGATTTTACTACAAAGAATCGATATTTATAGTTCCAGTGGAAACAAAGGGGTCGAATTTAATGATATTAACAATGTTAACAATCACTTTAACGCTCCAGTGGAAACAAAGGGGTAGTTATCTGCCCTTTTCTGTTCTTGTCAGGAAATTTGTTAATAAGTCTGTTAATATCTGATTCTTTCTTCGGAGGGGCCCCCCGGTGTTTCTTCTCCAGACTTAATCTCTTGATGCTGCAATTTTGATTATATTATTTTGTACAATAATCTATAATATTTGATTTAAGTGTTTAAAAACAAATTGTTAACATGTTATTGTATAACATACAAACCTTTTCTGACACTGCAGAGGAAGAACAGGGGTGTGTGTCTGGATTCGTTGTAATTAGAATAGTGAATGACTTTGGGCGATGATCTCCTTGACAGCATATTTGAAAAAGCAGCTACGGGAAAATCATTAATAAAAAATCGTAGAACATTGACAATCGATTATGTTCCTGAAAATCTTCCATTCAGGGACGAAGAGACTAAAACAATTGCACAAACGTTATCTGTTGTTTTAAAAGGTGCCAGACCATCAAACTTACTATTATTTGGTAAACCAGGTACTGGAAAGACCGCAGTGGTGAAAAACGTGATTGAACGTCTAAATAAAAAAGCTAGGGAATTTGGAATAGAGGTTACAGTGCCCTTTATAAATGCAAAAACTGCAAACACTGGATATAAAGTCCTTTATGAAATTGCTGAACATATGGGAATCAATAAAGAGGAAAAGAGATTACAAGTATATTTCACAGGACTATCGATGGGCGAAGCAACGGATAGAATTCTTGATTTTATTCAAAAGAAAAAAAAATTGCATGTTGTGCTTGTAATTGATGAAATTGATTCACTCGTAGACAAAAATGGCGATGATATTCTATATAACTTTACAAGAGCAAATGAGCGAATGTCCGAAGGAGGTTTTATTAGCTTAATTGGGGTATCTAATAGTCTTACATTCAAGGACAAGCTTGATCCACGTGTTCGTAGCAGCTTGAGCGAAGAAGAGATGGTATTTAATCCATATACAGTAGAACAATTACAAAAGATCCTATTGGATAGGGCTAGGCTTGCGTTTAGCGATGGCGCGATTTCTAATGGAGCAATAAATTTGTGTGCTGCAATGGCAGGTAAGGAGAATGGTGATGCAAGAAAAGCAATTGATCTATTAAGGGTAGCAGCAGAAATTGCAGAAAGAGAAAGAGTATTTACAGTAGTAGAAAAATATATTAGATTAGCTCAGGAAAAAATTGAGAAAGACACCAATTACGAAGTTTTAAAAAATTCTACCACTCATACTAAAATAATAATACTAGCAATTATGAAATCAAAAAATGGAAATACTGGTGAGGTATATGAGATTTACTCGTCATTATGCAAACATACTGAGCAAGAACCGCTTACACAACGCCGTATAACCCAAATAATAGGTGAGTTGGACCAACTTGGTCTGGTAGCAACTGATGTAATAAGCCAAGGACGGTACGGCAGATCACAGAGAATCAAAATTACAGTTCCACCTTTGACTATTAAAGAAGCATTAAAAGACAGTCCGATTCTTTCTACGTTGTTGTTAGTTGATTGAAATCTATCTGAAATGGTTGCAGAGTAGCAAGATTAACTAGAATTGCAATTCCTGGAGTTGGCATAATACCCATTGTATGCTGATATTTGGTTTGAGCTTGCCATGCACCAGAATTAACAATCAACGTTCCTCTATAGCTTTGAACGTCTATAATATGAACATGTCCTGAATGGAATACATCTGGAATCTCACTAATTACCATCATATCTTCTTGCTCCGGTGCTATAGGAGTACGTTCTCCATATGTAGGCGATAGATGTCTTGCTTTTAGCAATACCTTCATTGCTTCTGCAGGTTTTGAATAAGTTAAACCAGGAGTTGAGGCTATGATGTCATCTAAGCTTTGCCCATGATACATTAAGATCTTTACGCCGTCTAGTTCCACTAGACTAGGGTTACCAAGCATTATGAAATTCTCAAGAGAATATAGTTTATCAGAATCTTTTCTTGGCAGCGATGGTTGTGGCAACGCTCTTCTGCCTGGATCGTGGTTGCCAGGGATAACAAAAACAGTAATATGCTTTGGGATTTTAGCAATCAAATCGATGGCATGCGCCATTTGCTTGCTTGTATTCATTTCAAGTAGCTCTTTATCTTGATTAGGGAATATGCCTATACCATCAATTAAATCTCCACCTATACACATAAATTTGATCCTGCTTACGATCTCATCATTGCTTGATGAAAGCCAGCTTAAAAATTTGATAAATTCTGCTTCCATAAAGTACTTACTACCAACATGAAGATCTGAGATCAACACAACATAAGATTCCGATTTAGATCTATTAGGAAGATGATCAGGAATGTCCGGGGAAGCTAAATCCTTAACCACAAAACCTTGTATTCCTTTTTTATTAATGTTTTCAACCTCTAACATGACCATCTGGTCAAGCGCGAGCATTGAGGCCTGTTTCTTTAATTCCTCAGTAACTGCGGTTACGCGTAGCATGCCACTGTAATCGTCAATTACTAATTCTAAACCATTCTTCTTTGAGTACTTAGACATCAATAAACCAGCTACAATAGAAGATCTAGTACCAGGGTTTCCTTTCTGATTGTATAACCCTCCTAGTTTTGCATTATTTGCTCTATCCTTTAAAGACGCAATTTTTGTAATCCGTTTACTATCTGGGCGTAATGCCAATATACGAAGTGATTTTTCAAATCTGTTACGAAAAAGAGCTGTGTACCCTTTTATACCCTCACCTGTATTAATGTTTGACGTTGGATCGAAAAGTATATTGTGAAAATGTTGCAAAGAAGAAGAATGATAATCGACATCAGTAGAAATAGCAGCCCCAGTACTAATAACATTGCCATCGTTAACCATTACAGACTTATTTTCTGAATTGATGATATTCTTGACATCCTCTACTACAATAAGATAACTTTCTTTGTGTTTGATTTTCATCTTGATGATGTCCTGTATAACCTTTAAAATGTCGGTATCAAGTCCTTTGAGCATAGCAAAAGCGTCTGGATGCACCTGGTAGCCCTTACTAGTAGCAAACGACAGTGCATTAGAAATTTCTTTTTGTAAAGGCAAGGTAATTGTAGTATTTTACTATGAATATCATCTTTAATTACATTTCCTTAAGTGACAAACTAATTATAACAAATTAATGTCATTAGGTTGCACATTGCATTTTAATATCAAACTGCGCCTCCTCTATTTGGCATTAGGAGTAGCCACTTTTCTAATTGCATATTCTGTTGGTGCAGCGGTTAATATGACTAAGGCTGAAATAGAATTACTAAAACGACAGTTTTCTGAACAGATTAAAAATATTGATCAAACTGGAATTTTCATCAATAACGTCAAAATTGCACTCGGTATGTTTGTCCCTGGGTTCGGGATAGGACTAGGAATGTTTTCCGGTTTTTCAACAGGAATGGTATTTAACGCAATAGCTGAAACCTCTCCCATTCTTAAGAATATTCCTCCATTAATAATTTTAATTACACCATTTGGAATACTGGAGGTTTTCGCTTATGGCATAGCTTTGTCCAGAAGCGGTATACTTGTTTATGATCTTGTGACGAAAAAGCCGTGGAGGGAGTATGTTGTAGTTACACTTACCGAAATTGGAATTGTTATAGTGATTTTGCTGGTGGGTGCAATTATAGAATGGCAAACAATAACACAGCTTGGTGGGTTCCGAAACCCTCCAAACCTATAATTCCTATGATTTACTTATGGGATATTTTTTAATCGAAAAGAATCAGCCTATATTATATTCGAGTTATGGGATGAGTCGCTATATGCCATGCCATTGAGCCTATTAGATCATAACATTCCGATATAGTGAATCTGTGATTACAAAAAACGAAGAAAGAATATAACTATAACAGAAAATTCTAGGGGCTCTAAATGACCCAACGACGGCGTACTTCCATAATATGTAGATCTTAAGTTACAGAAACTATACAATTACACTGATTTGATAGTATTATAAGCATAAAAAGGACTCACAAAATAATGCAATAATTTTGACAACGTTGCCATTATATCTATCTATCAATTAATTTGCATGAGTGAATTAAAGCTTGAATTTGTAGGTAAACAAGTCAAGGATATGTATGGAACTTTTATGGGAAAAGTGGTTGGTATAGTAACAGACACAGATGGCTCAATTGAGTCTGTCGGCGTAGATTGTGGTTCTAGTGGTTTAAAACAATTAGCATATGAACAATTGTTAATTCAGGGAGATTATGTAATCTACATCCCACGATGGAGATTGGATGCCCAAAAACTACTGAGACAGAAAAATCTTACCCTCCAACGAATAAAGGGACTTCAGGATATAGTTGCAGAAAATGATTTAATGAAGGATGATGCCGAGCTGGTTTACATAAAATATGAAAAGAGGCTGCATGACCTAGAAGAAAAGGAGAAATCTGTTATTGATCAATTACAAACAAGATTGAATCAGTTAGATACAGAAAACAAAAGCGTAAAGACAGTCTTGTTCGATGCAAAGCTACAGTACAGAAGCAATGAGGTGACAGAGGATGTATATCAACAAATCAACATATCTACACAAGAATTAATAGAGCACATTAATCTTGAAAAGGCGGAAATCAATAATGTTAAGACTAGGCTCGCACAACAGACCTTAGAAAATGTTGTTTTAACTAAAACGCCAAATCCTACCACACCTACTGATCAGAAAGCAACGATAACAACTACTACTACGGACTCAGATACATCTCATCAGCAGTATGACACACCGAATACGACAACACCTCAAATGGTGAGTGCTAATGTTACTGGAGATAAAACCGCAAAATCTAACGGTGAAACGGAAACAAGCTGGCTTAATCAAGTAATTCCAAACGAATAAACAAAAGAAAGTAAGAAAAATATAAAGAAAAAGGCGCCTAATTTTCCCTTATTTGCTTTTTACTGAAGTCTGTAGAAGCTCGCCTATCTCATTATGCATCTTTAGAAAGTTTAATCCCTTTTCTGTGGTTTTATATGTTTGTGACCCTTCTAGGTATTCCAGCAAATTGTTCTCAATTAACACGGAAAGATACTCCCTTAACTGCGCATAGCTAAGAAATGCTTTATACATTATCTTTGTCTTTGTTGCACCACCGTTAGCCGCCTCCAGTATCATCGCCACTATTTCTGTTCTGCTTCTGTATTTCACAATTTAGATACACTGGATTTCTTTATTTTAATATATTGACACATTTTACAGTAATAATATTCTGAACAAATAATACATTTACTATATTATAATGGACTTGGCCATCAGAACTGGATAGACAGCACAATTAGAAAAGGTATAAGAAATGACCTTCATCCAAATACTTTTAAATTTAATTGCTTTTTAATAGATGATGCCAAATACAGATTCTAGTGAATTATCAAAGTTATATGAAAAAAGTGAAAAAATCAAGGTAACTTTAGAAGGAAAGAAACTTGATAAAATCAGAAGAGAAGCACTAGAAGAACCAGAATCGTTCTGGGGTGAGCAAGCAAAAAACCTAATCTGGTTCAAAGAATGGGATAGAGTACTTGAATGGGATAATCCTCCATTTGCAAGGTGGTTTGCTGGTGGCATGTTAAACGCATCTGTCAACTGTCTTGACAGACATATAGATTCTGATCTAAAAAACAAAGTAGCCATAATCTGGGAAGGCGAAAGTGGTGAAACCAGATCATTTAGTTACTATCAATTATACCGTTATGTCAACAAGTTCGCTAGTGCACTGAAAAGTTTAGGAGTAGAAAAGGGCGATCGGATTACAATCTACCTCCCTATGGTTCCAGAGCTTCCAATTGCTATGTTAGCATGTGCAAGAATTGGTGCAACCCACGTTGTCGTATTTTCTGGATTTAGTGCTAAGGCCCTGGCTGATAGGGCAAGTGATTCCAACTCTAAAATCATTATAACTGCCGACGGCAGCATCAGAAGAGGAAAACTTATAGAACTAAAAAAAGTCGTAGATGAGGCTATTCTCTCAGTACCGTCAATAGAACACGTTATTGTCTTGAAAAGAGCGTCAAATAGTATCAACATGGGCCAAAAAGATATATGGTGGCACGAAATTGTTATGAATTCAAAGCCCTTCTGTGAACCAGAAATTGTAGATAGCGGACATCCTCTGTTTATTCTTTATACATCTGGCACTACTGGCAAACCAAAGGGCGTTCTACATGGTACTGGTGGCTATCTTACACACTTATATGCAACGGCCAAATGGGTTTTTGATTTTAGGAAGAAGGACATTTATTTTTGTACTGCAGATATTGGATGGGTAACCGGTCATAGTTACATCGTTTATGCTCCACTGCTGCATGGTGTTACTGAAATAATGTTTGAAGGAACTCCAGATTACCCTAAACCTGATAGGTATTGGGAGATTATAGAAAAACATGGAGCAACGATTCTATATACCACTCCTACTGCCATACGAATGTATATGAAATTTGGAAACACCATTCCAAGTTCCTTTAATCTATCATCGCTACGGCTATTAGGTACGGTGGGAGAGCCGATTAACCCAGAAGTTTGGATGTGGTATTTTAAAACTATTGGGAAGGAGACCTGTCCTATTATTGATACATGGTGGCAAACCGAAACAGGCGGAATTATGGTAGGTGCATGTACTGGGATTGATGAGACTATTCCAATGAAACCTGGTTCTGGTACTTTTCCATTACCCGGAATAGATGCTGTAGTTGTAGATGAAAACGGAAAAGTAGTCACCAAAAATAGAAAAGGATATTTGGTGATTAGAAGGCCATGGCCTGGAATGCTAATGACGCTCTGGAAAGATGATGAAAGATATGTAAATGCTTACTGGCGAAAATTTGAAAATGTATATTACGCAGGAGATTATGCACTTTTAGATACCGATAATTATCTCTGGTTTCTAGGCAGATCAGATGACGTACTCAAAATATCAGGACACAGACTTGGTACAATGGAGTTAGAAAGTGCGTTTGTATCGCACAAAGCAATTGCGGAAGCTGCAGTAACAAGCAAGCCGCATGATAAAAAAGGAGAGTCTATAGTTGCCTTTTTGGTGGTACGGACAGAATTTTCACCACCATCTAATCAGTTACGGCCTGAACTTATCAGTCATGTGAGAAATGCAGTAGGACCAATAGCGTCACCTGACGAAATTTATTTTGTGGATAAACTTCCAAAAACTAGAAGTGGAAAGATTATGCGCAGGTTGCTCAAATCTATAGCCAATAAAGAACCAATTGGTGACACAACTACGATTGAAGACGAGGCATCGATAGAAGAAATAAGACAAGCATACAATAATTTACATAAAGTGGTTAGTCAATAGTTATCTAGTTGAGAATATCAAGTTACATATCCATAATGTGGTATAGAATAGTAACTTATATAGCTAGCCGATTGCTTGATATTTGGATTGAAGAATATTAGTGCTACTACTAAAGCAGTCAAAGAAGATACCAACAACAATAATACCAACAATGAAGGGCGTTATAATTATAATGCTAACATTTTTTTAGACAGAAAGATAGAGGATGTTACTGCAGGTTTACGGCCAGAGTCTTCTAAAATACTTTACAAAATATCATACTCCTCAGAAGAGAATGCTTTGACTATAGTTAATTATATTTTGGCAATGAAGACAGAGATCAATCCCTCTGATAATTATAGAAAAAACAATATCAGTATTTTATACACATTCTTAAAATATAGCAGGAATAAGTCATTTAAGGCTATAAACACTCAATTGACAAATAATTCATAGATTCGCTCCACCCGTTCCATCAGTTCATGAACAGATAGATAAAGCTAAAAACTGAACAGCATGATAGTTACGACGCAGATCAGATTATGTTATCTATATTCTTGTTCTTCCATCATCTTATCTTTTCATGCGATCTTCCAAACGTGATTCTGTAAATTGTTTTATTTGGCAAAAAGGCAGGTATTAGAACTAAAGCAAAAAGAAAAGGACTTAGCTGAGTATACACAAAAGAAAATCCTGTTGCGATCAAGTATACTATTATTCCAAACAGTGTTCTTCTGGATAGCGTAGTTTTGATAATAGAATCTAAATTTTCATCTAGCAATATACCATGATGACTTGTAGTAACATATCTCCATTGAAAGTAAAGCAAAGAAGCTATTACGATCGAATTACCACCATATACCAAAATTGAGATTTCTTGTTCTCTGTATTCACCTAATAGAGATGTAGAGAAAGGTATAAGACATGTCGCCATCAAAAACATGATGTTTATCCAGATAAGGGCACGATTCGAATATTTAATGTAATGAAATTGTCTGTGATGAGCCACCCAATACATAGCCAATATTACAAAACTAATCCCAAAGCTAAGTATTTTTGGCCATAAATCAAATAGTCTCTTAAGCAGTTCAGTTTCGGCTGCAACACTACCAATATTATAATGAGATGATATTTGTGGAACACTGATATCTAAAACTAATAAAGTCATGACAACAGCAAAAATCCCATCCGTAAGAGCCTCTATTCTGTTTTTGCTAAGGACTGTTTCATCTTCCATGTATAACTGACTTGAAGAGATATCATAGCAGACTATTTACGTCTAGCTATCGTTAAGCAGCCTGTAGGACATCCTTCTTGATCTTTAGCAGACACAAATAAATTTAGTATTGTTGTTTATATATATCTAAAATAAAAGAGGCAGCCAAATATTCAAATAAACTCTCGCTTATTGCCTTTTAGCACACGATTAGCTGGAGTGCAGCATCTTTTGAATAGATCCTTTTATTTCTGTTTGTTCGCTACTCAAACATAACTCCTCAATTTTTTACCTCCAGTCAGACTATAGATTTACTAAAGTTCGACTAGAGACTACGGCTACAGGCCATTCAGCCTGAATTAGTTTAATATTATAAAGTACATGATAAGATATGGCTGAATCATCACAGACAAGTAGTAATAATGACAATATTCCGTCTGATAAGCAATATCCAAAGCTATCAAAGGCTGCGTCAGGCTATTTGGAGCTTGAACAATTTAAGAATGCAGATTTACATACAGGGTATTTTTGCTATGATTGTACTTATTTTATCAAAGAGACTCATTGTGCAATAGTTGAAGATAGTGGTCTTGATGTAAATGGAAAAGAAAGTGGAGTTATATCACCATATGGGGTTTGTACTCTGTGGGATCCCAACGAAAAGGAGACTCGCTAGCAGCAGTTCAAGAGAACAACAAGGAAATAGATGAAAAGAGAATATGGCCAAGATAACTGAAAAAATTAAGGAAGCCGTAGGAGCAGCCGATAATCTTAGCAAGTTTAAAAAGTTTAGCAAACTGAAAGCATCATATATCGAGTACGATAAATTCGACGATTCCAATCTTCATGAAGGGTACTTTTGTTATAATTGCATATACTGGATTAATGCTGGAGGCGGAAAATGTATGCTAGTAGAGGATGATGGACCTGATGTGATGGGTAAGGTTTCAGATGTTATCGCTCCACATGGATGTTGTTCAGGTTATGAAGCTAACGTTGGTAAGCTCCACGATACAAGAACCCTTGCCGATGATAGAAATATAGATATTGAAAAGAATAAAGACAAGGTAACTACTGCAGATGTAACCTAAATTTAGTGCAAAAAAGATTAGGTTATTGGATTTATTTATGCAATCGCTTAAGTTATCCTGCCACTAGATTGTTTGTATTTCAGACTGACTACACCATAAGCCACTATTCCTAACCCTGCTATCATCACGAAAGCAAATGCTAGCTCCGCATTATAAGGAGACACTCCATTAATAGGATAGGGCCTTTGATCTACCGGGTTTATATTACGTTCAGAAGATGTTTTTAACACAATAGAACCAAAAGACAGAACTCCTATAATGCCAATAATGAATACTATTGCTCCAATGCTTATTATGACCTTAGGTTTTCTAATATAATACAAGAATCCTAACATAGCACCAGATGCAGGACTTTTTTTAGTACTTTTTGTCAATATACTACTACCTATTAGCACAGGCGCAGCATAATATTTAATAGCTAAATACGTGATAAAAAAAGTCCTGGATCTGGTATTCAAAGATAATAAAGATAAGGAGATCTAGCACAGCATCAGTCTGCCTTGTAGTAATAGATGTCTTGTAGCTTACTCCGATACTTCGGTGAACAAAATGGGATATTATCTATTACTACTTAGCTTTTCTTGCTTTGCTTCTTTTTCTAGAGCCTCTCTTAACATCTGCAAATGCCTTTCTCTATCCTGTTTTATAGTATTCCACATCTTCACCAGGTCCTGTCTATTAGCCTTCTGAGCATCGTTAATGTAAGTATCAATAGTAGAATAGAGAAAGTCTGCTTCTCTACCTAGTGCTGCTAATATGTTATAAGTAGTGTTCTCGAGTTTGGTGGTTTCGTGTTTTGACGTATCAGTTGATTGTGTCATAATTTCTACTTCACAATAAAATTAAAAAGGATTACATTTTTCTCAATAGATGTTACTTGTTATTATTAGCAGCAACGCGTTCCTAGTATTATTGTTCGTAGAGCAGGTACAACTGGATCTTCACAAGATGTAATGATATGGTAGCAATCATGACAGGGTATAATAGAAGAGATATGAAGGAAGGTGTGATGAAATATACAATGTTGCAGGATTCTTTCACGTGACGGGGCTTTCCTCCTTATCTAAGTTGCCGTAAATCTATAGACATTTAAAATAAATGTCATTAATTCCTAGTATACTATACTAAGTCAAGCCACTATGTCTATAATAAGACTAAGACAGAAGCCACTGATTTGCCGACTTGCAATAAAGCTATAGACAATATTTATTTTAAATCTTTCAAACCTGAATTCTTAGGATTGGACTATAAGAGAAGTGTAATGACTGGATAGAATTAAATAAAATATTACGTTAAGCTCCGATGAAAAATGAAAATCTAGTTTTGCAACAGTCTGTTTAGGCTTCCCTCTAGCTTTTAGCAAATCTGATACCGACACTCTTTATATCCTAATTTGACCACTATCTAATATGCAGTTGAAACTTGAATCTAGCTATCTAACAGAATGCAGTTTCATATTCTCTCAGACTATAATGATCTTCTCTAGTTTTTTAGAATATTTTTTGCATTATGGAAAAAGACTGGGCTTAAAAGAATCTAAATTTATTTTCATATCATTAGCCGTCCTATTCTCTTTAATAGTCCTCCCGTTGTTGTTTGTCCCGGTGATTGCACAAGTCTCTCCAACTCCCAACAGTACCGCTAATTCGTCTAACCCGAGAGGGCTTTTAGGGACTGCTCCCGATAATAAATACAATAATCCTATCATGAACGATACGCAGCTAAAGTCCTCGAGTACAGTTGTACCCATACTTACAAAAATATCAGACAATGGAATATACAACGTACAGTTAAGGTGGAGCAATCCGCTTGGAATTCAATCTCCTAATATTTTACCAAAAAATGGCTTTGATATGGAAGTCTTATTTCTCAACGCAACTGCCCCAGAACCTACAAACCAGACAATTCCTCAAAAGGAAACAAACATTAAAGGAGAGACAAGTTTACAAAATGATGCCACTCGCTTTAGTGAGCCCTCAAGCATTCAAAGACTCGTTCCTGTAGATAGCTTCGATATCACCATTTACTCTCAAGACGGTAAGGTTTTGTGGAGCAAATTGAATCAACCAGTCACAGCAGGTAGAGCTGCCGAAAGGATAACGTTTGAGAAAGAATATACTGGGGGTATAACCATTTTGATCAATAACATCAAGGCTAGTACAGGAATGGTTGGTACCACTGCGACTCCATTGTCTACTACCAACAGTAGCCAAAGCTCGTTAGCGCATAACTCTGATGGCAGCCTCAAAACGGATTCTGTAAAATTCACTGCACGTATAGGCTAAAAAAAGTATTAAAATTATCTACCCTTGAACAAGTAAATCCCTTTGAATAAGTTCCAAAAGATATTAGGCTAACCTTTTGACGACTCTTTTTAAGAAAATACAGATAAGCATTTGTCATTTGGGATGTGCAAATGAAGAGATAGGGGAATTAAATCCTATTATCGCAGTTTTGTCTTCCTAGTTGAGTAAGTCTAACATTAGTGGTTTTTGGATCACGTTCAATGAAGCCATGTTCATCTTGAAGTATAGTTTCTGTGAGAACGTCCACTCGATCAGTATATGCACTTAGTCGATTCGCTAGTATTGTTATATCATGCCAGGCAGGTGACCTATCATGCTCTCTATCCTCTAGATCAAGTTCACATAATACGTGAAAAATGTCATTTGCCATTATCCCATAGTCATGGCTATAAGGCGGAGCATGTTCATCATTTGCCATTAAGGAGTCTTATGTTTGGCCAGTATTTAAGATTCTTAATAGGACAAATAGGCTCCGTCTCAGTTAGTGTAGTTGTCGTTGTCCTTTGAAATTTGCTGATATATTGTAAATTATAGTATGTTTCAATGATATTCTTATGTAATCCTATATTTACTTATTTGTCTAATATTTTAGAATGACATTTTTTATTATGATGTTCACATGTTAATAATTGAGGTGTTTCAATACGAGATTGAAATATAATAGTAGAACCGAAAAGCAGGTACAAATACAGGCAAAATCAAAACATACGGAAATTCCAGAGCTGAAGCAAGATCAACTGTGCTTAAAGACTATTTGTATTCATAATTGTTCACAGCTATCCGAAATGCTAGATGTTTTTTCAAGAAAAGAGTCTATTATTCTAATTGCAAAAGTTTCTCAGACGCTAATAAAAGACCCTGAAACGAGAATTGACCTGGTAAATGAAATATACAAACATGCCATAAAAAATAATTATACGGTTTTTCGACAAGGCGAAGAAAGGATTATTGTTGTTCATAGCAGTGTGAAAGTACAAGACATATTAACCGAAAATAGTCTTCTGTCCTCTTAGGAAGATAATCAAGATCAAACTGAAAAAAGAAAAAGGATCTATGCATCTAGCTAATGTGTAAAAATGTCTAAATGAAAGAATCAGAAAAGGATAGTTTGGTTAGATCGGTTTACAATATTATAGAGAAGAATCGTAAGGGTAAAGTTACTGCAAAGCACCTTGAGAAAGAAGTTGGTAGCATATACAAAGTTCGCTATGCGTTAACTCGTTTGGTGAGGGAACGCAAAATTAAGAGAACCAGAGCATTTGGGATAAATAGGATAGACTATTTCTATGTCGTTTACAATAATAAAAAATAGGTAACATTAGAGTGTAGTTCTATATATGTAGTCAAAGTGCTGTTCTCTTCTTCACTATATGTGACTCCGACATTATTGAAACAATTACTTACATGATTTACATATACTCTATGCAGTTAACCGGGCAAAAAGAGTCGTCAAGAGCCAAGACAAACCTGCCTGCGTAACCTGCGCTTCTTGATGACATTCAATTAAACTCAGGAGGAATTGATCTCATATCTGCTGGATTAGTAGGCAGCATCGATAATACCTAAACAAGGACCTACATGTCGTGTGCTTCCTTTTGGTGCTCTCCCAGTTTGCCTAGAGTATCAAATTTCTGCTTACACAAGTCGCAGACTAGTGGGTTCAAGTTGGGTTCGTTATAGTCTACTCCAGGTTCGCCTTGGTCCATAGCGATATAAATAACTATATCAAATAAAAGAATTACTTGTTGCTTTAGAAAATTTTTCTAAGGTTAGCCTATATTTTTTTTGGATCCGAATAAATTTATTCAAAGGGATTTACTTTAGCCTATACATGCAGTTAGTTTTACAGAATCCGTTTTGAGGCTGCCCTATATTTTTTTTGGATCCGAATAAATTTATTCAAAGGGATTTACTTTAGCCTATACATGCAGTTAGTTTTACAGAATCCGTTTTGAGGCTGCCATCAGAGTTATGCGCTAACGAGCTTTGGCTACAGTTGTTAGTATGAGGCCCCAAAGACTTTACGGTTTCATGCGCCTCTTGCATTTCTTAACGATTAGTTTACTCCTGTTTTTTCTATCTTGCTTGTATATCATCTGGGAGCCTATATGAAAGAATATTCAATTTCGTTAAGAGCTTGTTAGAGCTTGTTCTAGAATTCTTCAAATCACTATGCGCTTAATCCTTCTTCTTCTTGAGGATGTCTTATAATTTGTCCGCTGTTAACCTACATACCTTTGGAACCCTATATGTTGTTTGTTAACCATATGATAGCATTGATATGAAAAGCAAGAAATCTCACAATAAACCAAACAGAACCTTGAAGCCAAAGAGTCGTAAAGGCAAAGGCAATAAGAGAATAGCAAAAAGAAAACAAAACGTTAGCAAGAGGAAACCTTTGAAAAAAGAACAGCAAATAGTTATCAGAAGATCAAGTGGCCGCAAGGAGAAATTTGATACAGATCGTATGGCCCAAACAGTTAGTAGATCAGGTGTTCCATTCCTGATGGCAAGAGACGTTGCAAAAAAGGTCTCAAATAAATTAAAACAGGAATCATACACTCCACAGACTAAAAGGAAAGAGACGTTGCAAAAAAGGTCTCAAATAAATTAAAACAGGAATCATACACTCCACAGACTAAAAGGAACAAAAATAATAATAAATCAAAGCCTACACAACCAAAAGAAAAAACTGTGACTTCAAGTAGGGTACGAAAGCTAGTAGCCAACGAATTACGTGATAGAAACCGAAGCGATATTGCTGCATCATATTCTGGCCAAGTTCCAGAAAATACATCACAAGATCAAAGCCTAAAAGATAAACAGCCTGTTGCAGATAATGTCGCTGTAAACAAAAATAGAGTGCTATATGACACAAGTAAAAGGGGAGGGGGAATTTATTGAACTTGCTTTAGTTTGCTTGACAATAACTTATGATAGACTAACTTCGTTGAAAATACTTATTGAGAGTATTAGAACAGACTAGGTCCTGATAAAATTGTATAAACGAATAGACTGACCAGAGCTTAGCTACTCTTTCAGACATCTTAGGCTAGATTTGATCGATGATTGAGATTGTGCATTTTCATTGCTCAAAAGGAGGAATCTTCGTAAAGTCCCATGAGATAATCTTGGTGGGTTTGACTACCAAGATGTATCTTGGCAGGTTCATACAATAGGCCACGGTTTATTAAACCAACATACGATAGGAGAAAACAAAATCATTAAAGGTTATAGAACTAAACCAGGATGCGAATTTTTACGATTCTGGTGTAGTCTACAAGAATACAGAACTACCAAAAGTAAAAATGAAGTTCGGAAAGAAGTTTAGAAATAAACGATGATCAGCGGTTCATGACAGCTGCTCTTCAAGGTAGCCAAGGGACAGATACATAGTACTTTAAACCTTAAGTATCAGGTATATCATCTACCTTTTTCATTAGATTTGCTTTACTTTGTTCTATATCTCTGAGTATTTCATTTCTTGCTGGGCTCTCTGGGAGTCCTAGAATAGGGCCTTTCATTATATTTTCAGCTTCGTTTAACCTATCCTTTATCATCTTTTTTCTCTCCTTTATAGACATTAGTTACAGTTTGTAAGTTTCAGTATAAATTCATTTTTAGTTTTGGTTGGCCTTTAATCAGGTCAGCTCGATAATTTTCTCAGGTGGAAGGTTTAAAAATGCTTTTTATATAAATGAGACATGTCTCTGCTAAGTAATGACGAACTTCAAAGATTTGGTAAGCCGTTCCTTTGTGAACTGTACCGTAGGGCAATGGGTATTGTTGGAAGACATTCTAATAAATATCGGATTTTCAGTGCTATAGGAGTAAATTTGTCCGGAGGAGGGGAGCGTCAGGTTACAGATGAGATTGTCCAATTTCTTAGGCTCAATCGTTACATACGAACATTCGAAGACAGTGAGGATATCGCATTAAGTGACGATCGATTAGATGATACTAGAAGAATATGTGAGGGCGCTAGTCCGCTCACCACCATGTCCCCACCATAGCTTTTTACGCTCAGTAGACAGGTTCAAAAATTGGTTTAGATTTTAACCATTTTGGATAAAGCTATATAATTGTAGCTACTATAGTATATACGAAGAGAAACGAAACAAACGATCTATACAGACTACCAATCTACCCCACATAGAAATGGTAAAGGGTGCAACAGACGGGGTAGGAGACATACATATAGATACGTAAGCATGGAAGGTCCGTTCTTTATTAGTGGTAACGTTAGAGGATACGAGAGGCAAAAATACGAATGTATTCAGTGCGGTTATCCCAAATGGAGACGTGTATATTTATGACAGTAACATTCGTAGCTAACCATTAGTAGCTACGAATAGAAGAATCAAAATAGCATTAGGTAAACTATCCAGAAAGAAAATGAACTACCAGATAATGGAAAGATTACCTTTGACTATCTTTTTTGAAATAAATATGACTTTTTTATGAAAGACGTAACCCTCTAATACAAATAGTGCAGATGCCGATGAGTAACTGAGATAGATATACCATTCAATGTTGAGTTGCTGAACATAATATTATGAAATCTAGTGTTAGCAAGTGTTGATAGTTACTATAGCCTATCCAGGTGATTTCCTCTCATACTCTTTAGCTAAATCCTTTGAATGGGTATTCTATCCACCACTGCTACCAATAGTTCCATTAGCTGACAGCTGAGATATTCAGGAGTTCCAACTATAGTAGCATTAGTACGAACTACAGAGCTTCCTGCTCGCAAACTATAATTTAGTTTGGATATTTGTAATCGCACTTTCTATATTTATAATATGTTGAATGTCAAATCGATTATTTTGATACTCGTCATAGTCGCTGTAATCGCTGTGATCTTCTTTTTCTTTGTCCTAACTAGACTCCCTGCTGATTTCATTGAGATCATCATGATCAACCGATTAGCAGTGCATGAATTACCCGAGCTCATGTTTTAGTAATATATGAAATCTCATGGCCGTGACAGAAGGCTAAAGAAGCTCCTTCATGCAATTATGGTGTGAATAGAGAATTAATGATATAGTCATCGCAGGAATTGCTTGTACCGTCATCGGCTCTTCATATCAAACAGCTCTAGCACAAAATCAAACCTCTGGGACATCAAATTGGCTGAGACACGAAAATTCTACTTATGGATTCAAAGTAAGTTATCCATCGGACTGGAAAATAGAACAGCTTAGGAACAACCCAACAGCTGTAATTAGATTTGTTAGCGACTCAAAACAAGTAGGAATTCCAGGCAATCCTATGCGGGAAGTAAGTGTTACAATCCGAGTGGAAAATGTGAGTAAATATCTAGATCCAAATAATTTGAACGTAAAAAGTCTAGCACTAGATGATTATATCTCAAATAAGAAGAAAATTGAACTTACCCAATCTGCGTCTGGAATGAGTTTTACATATCTAATGGATAATAGAACCCAAATTGCAGGATGGGAAGCGTGGAGTGTAGAATATATGATTAATGTTGAGCAAAAGCAGGCTTCATATATTCTTGGCAGTTATGTTATTAATGATGGGAAACTTTATACCATCGAGTTTTCAACCCCTCCCCTAAAGGTTCCTGAAAATTTGCCAACTGCACAAAAAATGATTGATTCTTTCCAGTTTACAAAGTAAAGTTCGAGTCAACAAAGAATAGATAAATCCATTATTAGTAGTCAACAGTCTAAAAAGACCTAGCATAATTCTATATATTCTATATATGACCTATTGTTATTTGATATTAGGATGCCAGGGATGAATTAGGGTTAGTATAGATAGTAGATAGATAGTCTGGATACTGACCTAATGGTGGATCAATAGGTTACGAATACACCTTCCTAAAGGTAACCGTAATAAGTTTTTTGGTAGACTTGTGTAGTCACATGAATGATCAGATACCGCCACCGACTGGTCCAAAAGGCTTTACAAAGAATTATGCAGCTGTCTTTAAAGGCTACTTTTGTAAATACATTCAGTCTTTAACTTTTAACGTCTTTTGAACGCTGCTTTAGGGAACGTAATCTTTATTGGATGGCTAAAGGCAGGATGTATCATAACTATTTCACCTTTATTTAGTCTCACGATATTCCTTTTTGTATTTTCATCTATGATATTATAAGGAGTGTTGGCCAATTCAGACATCCCCATTTTAGCAATTATATGCAACCCACAATTTTCGTGTAAAGTATTGTCCACAGTACTTTTGAATTGTTGTGCAGAGAATAATATTGTCTTTCTTGATTTACCGGCAATTACAAATTTCTTAATTTGTTCTGCTACTGCGGATCTGATTAATGCATTGTTATTATGAGGAATAAATCTGTTTATTTCATCGATGAAGACTAACAGATACTTTGGTCTATAACTATCAGTTCCATGAGCAGATAATTGAGAGGCAGAGGAGAACATGTCGTTTATAGTTTTTACAACATCAGCCACTATGAATGCCTGCTCTTCTAATGAGGAGATTAATGCAAGGTCTATGACAAATACATCACCGGCTTTTATTTGATTTATTTGCCTTCCAAGGTATACGCTACTTACTCTTTTATCGATAAATAATGGTGATTTCCTAAACCTTTGTAAATGACCTAAAAAGTGCAAAAGAGTCGACTTGTGCGTAATTATTTCATTAGGATATTTTTTAAATTCCCGTAGTTTACTCCATGTCTCTACAATTTTACCTGATTTGTTTCTTAATGGCCACGATTCATAAATATAGTCTATAATAGCAGAAACATTGTAATGAGGATCATATGTCTCAGGAAATAAAAGATCCAGTCTATCGTAAACGTCTTGTAATTCATATGAGTATGTTTTGTAATTTCCAACTAACGCTGCTGATGATGTCGATGCCGTTTGACCATGCATCGAATTAGGCTTACCATCACTTCCCCTAGGAAGGAAATATGTCACATTCTGAAATGGCTCTGCCCCAAGATGAAGAATATCATGCAGCATTTCACTTCTCTTGGTCATTTGGTCTGGCCTTTTATCTATATGCAACAAGTCTTCTTCTTTTGTATTAAAAATAATTACTGCTACGTCATTATTCTCTCGAAGCTTTTGGTATGTGGATTGAAGTAGAAATAGCAAGTATGAAGTCTTCATGTTTCCCGAGATTCCTGAAGCATTTACATGTGCTGTATCTGGACCCACCAAATAGGAAGTAGCTAAAGATACTGGTACTTGCAATCCATCAGTCATCTCTATTAAACCTGCAGGTATAGGATATTCCATCTCTGGGATTCCTAAAGCAAATATAACCTCTTCTAGATTAGCAAATCTGACAGACTTATTTGTTTGGACGGGCATTGATATAGAGAAGTTTCTATCATTTCTGTTGTAACCAGTATTTGCCATAATCGCAACTCGTGCAATAGTTATTCCTTTGTCAACAATATCCTCGTAATATTGTGGTATATCGATAGATGGTTTGGATATTCTGGGATCGTCATCACGAAATGACGTTTCACTTATCTTTACTGTCTGCAAGTCTTTTATTATTCCTAAGGTCCTTGTTTTGTATAGGTTTTCTACTGAAACAAAATCAAGAACACCAAGTACTGTATCGGAGTGAATTGCAAACCAAAACTCATCTATAGTAATTGGAGTTTTCTCTGATACTACAGTTTTTCCTATTTCCTTGTTATTATCGAAGCTTTCAGCAGTATTATTGATATTATCGGACGGACTATCAGAATATGGAATATCAGATTTTTCTATCATAACGATCACGTGAGACAATAACAGTAAGCAGCATTCTTAATATGACTTATATCCTATTAGTCGGATTACTCACTGATTGGGAAATACGGACTAAGGCTCTTTGTACTAGCTAGTGATATAATCATGAGTAGAGGGATTGGGGGTCAAGTCGCCATAGTCATGAAGGTAAGTTCATTCATTATTGGAAGAACTATAAGTTATAAATTCTTGGGTTCAAGGTCTGCATTAGCAGGACCATTGATGACTTTTCCCCTGCCTGAGAAACGTGAACCATGACATGGACAATCAAAGGATTTTTCTAAACAATTCCACGATACATTACAACCAAGGTGAGTGCATACTGCAGAGTAAGTATGCAAATTGCCGGTTTTATCTTTGTAAATGAGTGAGGATCAAATAGTTATATCTTTAATCAATTCACAGTTGTTGTCTTCTTTCAACTTCCTGCAACCTTGTGGTTATAACCATAAGTTGATCTGACAATTGTGCTATTGCATCGTCTTTTACTTTGTCACGCTGTCTTAATGACCGATTTACTTCTTCCAATTCTTCTACCTTTGTTTGCATATCTGCACCTTATCTTTCTAATTGATGGACATTCACGTGCAATCAGTGGAAAGGAAACTAGGAGAGCAGCAACTAACCTTATCGTTCAATATCTTAATCATATTTTGATAGTTCACCTGGAAGAAATGGAAGAATAAAATAAAAGAGAAATAATTTTATATTACATTCTTCTTCTCGTAAAAATGTATATCTGGCCTGCTAATGATATTCGTTGGTCAAGTCTGACGTATGACCTATCTATATGTTATGAGCGGCCTGTCCTTTTTACTCAAATAAGTTCATATTCTCAGCTATATTACATAGTCCATAATGTGATATAGAATAGCAACCTCTATAGCTAGCTGATTGCTTGATATTTGGATTGAAGAATATTATTGCTATCTCCATCTCCGACGCTATTACCACGAAAGGACGTACTAAGGTCTAGGTTGTGCGGGAGTTGAGCGCCAAGAAGATCAATGATCACACCTGTGAGTACAGCAATCACATCCATGCGAGTGCAACGGATGAGTTCCTGGCATTCATCGAGAAGAATGGCGTCACCTTTGAACAAGCCAGGGCCGCTAGGCATGAGGCATCGAACTCTCATAACCACGAAGAAACGCCGAACTTTGCCAAAAGCATCGAACACAGATCCCTATTGAGGGGTTAATCAGCGGAAGCGGCTCCATTTAAAAAAATAAAATTAACAAAATTATTCCTTCGCCTGAGTCTCACTAGCGAACATACACATGTGTTTTTAGTTTAGTTATATTCCTTCACAAATAATTAGATAAAGTATCTGAGCTACCTAATATTGATTAGCTGCATACATTATCAGTAAAAAGTCGAACCATAGCTTCTTCTGACCGGAGTTTATGATAACATGCTGGAATTTAATAAAGAATGAAAATCATACTCTCATGCATTAATCACTGTGACTGGGGAGTTTTCAATATTCTTATTGAGCCAGAGTTAGAGTTTCAAAATAGAATTATATTTTTATCATTTAATTAATTTCTTGGTATCGTAGTTAGTCTTTTCTTTTGCGAATGCAACCAATCCTTGACAATTTAAAACTAATTTAGTCCCTTATGAAGTATACTGATATTCTCGATAACCTATCATTGCTCAATGATCATACTTTTTGGAGATTGGCAACACAAAAAATAAAACCTAATCATACAAATGCCTTACATCACCTTCAAGCACACCAGATTCTACATGAAGTCTATCAATATGTTTTGACAGACCTTCCTTTGTGTCAAAAGGAGATTCACAATATGGGCATTTCAATTTGATTTTGCTTTCATCCTTGATATAGGCTATAGCCTTAGAATCAATAAGACAAACAGGCGTTCCCTGAAGTATTGTATCTTCTGAGGAACTCGATATCATTTCCATTTTCTGAAATATATCGTCCCTAGTTACCGTTCCTACAACTGCGGCGTAAGCATGAACCATGATCTGTCTTACATTATGCTTGTCCATTACAGAGAGGGCTTCCTTAACAGTAGCCTTAGGACCAACGGCGAGTACGGGACATGTCATAATTTCTCGAAGTTTAACTTTTGACGGATTTCTGCCCTGAGACATTACCTTAAAAAGGATATCGGTCTTACTTACAATACCCACAACTTCACCCAGCCTGGAAACAAGAACGCTTCGAGAGTTTTTCTTCTTCATTAGTTCAGTTGCATCATCAACATTAGCGTCGCTCTCAAGGATTAGTACATCAGGCTTAAGAACCACTCCCACAAGTGACGAGAGGAGCGAAGCAAGTGTTGTTGCTGGGACAGAATCCCCCATAGAGGTCCAATGATGGCGAAAATATTTAAACTTGCTCTTTATTTCACAGGCTCAGTTAACCTATCTATCTTTCGTTGGGGTTCTGCATCGTCGAAATGCTACTGGAAACAGGGTTTATGAGCCTACTTCCCTTAATGGTCCTTACATGCAAATTGTGCACTGGTAGTTAGTCATCTTTTGTTATTAATTGCTGTCATCCCATTTTTTATGTTCTTTTTATTTGTACTTACATACTTTTTATATTTACAATACTAATATTGACTGGTTTTTTTCACAATCAAAGTCATCTGAAACCCCCTTTTCATCATTAATGGTTTCTGACCATTAAATCGAGATACTACTTGCTCTCATGATTACAACACTCTTTATATTTGCCATTTCACAACGACTAATTATGTTCCTGCAACCAAGTTAGAGATCTATTCTATCTACTTGATTAATTCATTTACTCTCTCTATCATTTAAAGAGCTTCACTACTTTACTAATGGCAGTATTTATCGAGACAAGATATACTGCCCAAGCTGTTAATTCTGCTACTGTAAGAGCCTGATAAGGTTGAGCGGACAATTGCAGCAAAGAATATTGAATGCATAACTTTGTTACTAAGAAAATGATTTCAGAAACCGAAAAGACTCCAATCAATTTCTTTATGTCCTCTGTTATATTCTTAGAATTCTTCTCCCCTGTAGATGGATTTACATATCTTGACTTGTTATCTCTATAGAAAAGAAAACCAAAAAGAGGAATATAAACAGAATATCCTAGAAATAATGTAATTAGCACATTAGAGATATTGTTATTATCAAATATTGCATAAATCTGGGTGGTAAGAGCTCCAGCAATAAATGAAACGACTCCAGAAATAATTAAGTTCTTGTTGAAAAGTATAATTTCTAATCTTAACTTATTAACCACCAATACCACTAACTATCTGAGATGTACAAGTCTCATTATAGCATTGCTACTTCTACCAATACCACCACCGCAGCAGTAGACAGCCTATTAGCTAGAAAAATAGATAATGCTACTGCAGGACTACGACCCTTCCTTGCTAAAGCACTCTGCAGACTTTCAGAAGACAATGCTGGGACCATAACAGATTATATCCAGTCACTAAACGAAGAGATTAATGCTTCAAATAATTATAGGAGAAATGTTATTGCTATCTTATGTTCTTTTTCAGAGTACAATAATAAGCCGTTTAGACAGATAACTAGGGAGGATATACTTGCATTCTTGGATAGTTTTCGTAGACCTGAAAGCATAGATCCTCAGCATAAATGGATTGGCACATACAATCTCTATAGAGTCAACTTAATACGATCTTCAAATGGTTTTTTTATCCTCAGATAGAACCCAATAAAAGGCTAATCCCAAACTATTGGACAATATCCAACGCCTGAAAAGAAAAGAAAAGTCTACTTACACACCTGCAGACATTTGGACTGCAGAAGACGATCTTCTATTTTTAAAGTATTGTCCTTCTAAGAGAACCAAATGCTATCATGCCATGTCCCATGATACTGGTTGCAGGCCGCACGAATTACTCAAACTAAAGATTAAGGACATTGCTTTCAAGACCTCAGGGGACAAGCAATATGCTGAGATATCGATTAATGGGAAGACAGGTAGCAGACATATACCACTCATAGATTCAATTCCCTATGTTAAAGACTATCTAGACCACGAACACCCACAGCCAGGAAATCCAAAAAAGAATCTTCCTACTGCAGCATTTGATGCGATGTTTGACATGGTGAGGTTAAACGGATCTGCTATGCATAAACATGAAATTCACAACTTTACATTGACAAGTATCTCAATGCCAAACAACAAGACTGTTGTATTTAATGGAACTGTCACAATAACTATGAAGAATGGTCCAGTTAATGGTGTCCCGGTAAGTGTAAGAGCAATGGATGCTAATGTAATAAGTATATGGATAGATCCGACCAAGACTGATAACCACTTTGGAAATACGCCAATATATGGGACAATTACAAAAGCGGTTCAAATAATGAAGTAAAATAGCATGCCACCTCATTTTTCTCTTATGCGGCATGACTTACCTTCTTCTTCTGCATCGGAGTTGAAGAATTAGAAAGGACAATTGATTAAATATTTTAAACCTAGGCTTTCAAGTCTTTTAATATGTTTAAGTTAATAGCCATATCTAAGTATAATTGTGAAAGATATTACAGTATGGGTATCAGAATGAGTGTAATCACACTAATAACTTGCTCTTAGAATCTAAAAGAATTACGATAGTTATACTTATTTTTGGAATATTTGCTTCATTTAATTGGATTAATTATACATACGCACAAGAAGCAAAGTTATCAGGAATACAGAATACAACACAACAACAGCATGGTGTAAGAATTACGTCTCCTACAAGAGACGAGCAAGTTCAAGTAGGTGGCCTTACATACAGAATACAACACAACAACAGCATGGTGTAAGAATTACGTCTCCTACAAGAGACGAGCAAGTCCCAGTTGGGAAACTTACAATTTCAGGAATATCCACCGATAATACTAATACTGATTGCCAAGTTTCAGTAAATATTAATGACCTAAAGCCCCTTGTAAATGCAACAGCAACTGGACCTGGAGGAGTAAACGACTATTCAAACTGGACTATTACCTTCGATAAAAATTCTCCCCAGACTATTAAACAGGGAATAAACGATTTGAGTTCAAAATTATCTTGTGTTAATCCTTCTAATGTAACAAAATTTTATAGTATTAATGTGACTGGGGTTCCCAGATAGTTTATCGCAAGTAGCTATAGAAATAGAACAAATATAGAACCAACAACATTCTGGCGTTGGACAGAAGTGCAAATGTAGAGGACTATCATCGAAGTAGTGTTTGACAAAGATTTATGGATTAATATATATTGCAGGTCGGCACTAATTTCTTATAATGAATAGTAAAATGCTATTGGAATAGTGGTTGAACCTCACTTGTAATGGTTGGCACTATTACGGTTCATTCAGCCGAAGCAAGTGGGCCTGGATGTCCTAACAAACGAGCAGCAACGGCTATAGTAGATCCAAACGCTCCAAACGCTGTGAATACCCATACACCAACATCACCACAATCTCAGTTAACAGGTCAAACAGTTTAGATTTAGACTACTAAACTGCTACTCTTTTATTTTTCCTTAAGTTAGGTGAGTTATGCTAAGGGTTAGAGATGGTTAATAGTTTTAATTATTACTATTATGCAGCAGCTGCTACTGCAATAGCCGGAATTTTGCATATTGTATTATCTGCTAATGGGATTGGTAGAGGTTCACTTTCTAGTATATTCTTTTTGATAGCAGGTATAGCACAGCTATTCTGGGCATTACCTATGGCTAGGAGATGGGGAAGAATATGGTATTACATTGGAATTGGTGGCACTATAGTGCTAATAATATTATATTTCGTCACTAGGTTTCCAACTCCAATCACAGAAGGCAGAGCCCTACGAATTAATAGTATGGGAATAGTTATAGAAATCTTTCAATTTCTATACATAGGATTAACTGCATATATATTGACAAGGCAAGGAAGTTCAACCCATAATATACAAAATAGCAAAGAGTTCAAATAATAAAAATAATTTTTTGTTTGTTTTAATAATAGCTTTATACTGTATAAAGCTATTATCAAAAACCACATATACTGTATAAAGCTATTATCAAAAACCACAAAAACTCACAATAAATAATAATAAGAATTGAGAATAATTCGTCGTTGACGCTACAATAACAATGATAACATTCCATTTTGAAAATCTATAAAGATAACTTCTTTGAATGTAATATTAGGTTAAAAAATAGACACTTGCAGGATCTCCTAGTCGTGAATTTGGAAGGGCATAATACCTTATAATGCCTAAGTATTAAAGTGGATACTCACTTCTTAATCCTTTCAGTCATAACTTGTTCTTTCTTGCCTTCTTGTCAACTGAGTTAGTATTAGGTATGAATTTCCTACAAGAACATTTTGCTACCAGACATGGCTGCCAATCTAACGATGATGTCGGAATCAATTTGTGAAGTGATATACTATGGGTGCAGTTCTTACAACATTCACCAGTCAAGTATTGCTTGCAAACCCTGCATTATATCCTACTAAACAATCTTTAATCTCTAAAATTCAGCTAGTTTTGCAATATTCGGAGACCAACGACTTTTTCATTAGAATAGAAGATCATGAGGCAACAAGATAACCGTTGAAGAATTAGTTAGATGATACTTATCAAAATGCCCACAACTACTTTGATTTAGAAGATAAAGGCAAAGACACTCCGCCGGATGATGATTCTCTGTGTAGGGGATGATGAACTTATCAATTATATGAAGCAGAAAAATGTTTGTAACTCCCAATTATCCATGACTGGCTGCCTAAAGTAGTATGGCTAATATGCAGATTCAATGGTTTGATGCAAGTATACAAAGAAAAAGAAAATCAAAATACTCTATCTTTATGCAGCTGTTGCTGATACGGCTTCTTCCTCTTTCTCTTCTTGTATTATTTTCTTCTTTCAACTTCCTGCAATCTTGTTCTTCTTTCAACTTCCTGCAATCTTGTTGTTATAACCATAAGTTGATCTGATAAATGTGCTATTGCACCCAGGAAAAATTTTACTCTGACAAGTTGATAGTGCTTGTGCTGGTAATGGTGTCGGAAGTTTAGCAGAAGCTGAGCTGACCAAGCAGCATCATAATCTTTTCTATAATAATTTTGATCCCTGGTGAACAAACGGATCATAGTCATGTCCATTTAAACCCTGTAAATCAGCGCATTTTCTTTTTAAGTATGACTCATTTACCAGAAGTACCAAATATTTTGATATCTGGTGGAAAGGTATTCACCATTAAGCTAGATAATAACGCTACGTCAAATCATTTCTAAGGACACCCATTTATGGAGTAGTTGAATCAATTAAAGATGCAAATGGTAACGAATTGTTAAAAGCACAGAAGCAAACAATGGAGCAAAAACCAAAGTACTCTACTGTTTTGTCCTAGTGATGCTTCAAAAATTAAGTATTTGTTGCTGACTTGAGCGGCTGCATTCTTTTTTGAGTATTTTGTTCAAAGATCTAAAGATAACTTTGTTAGCTAAGAGCTATGTAAGATTATATATACGTAATAATTTACAGATGTTGCTTGAATAGAATACTGAAAATGCAGACAGTACAAATTTATACTGAAATTGAATCGAGGAAAATCCTTCTAGACCTATTTACATCGAATTTATCTATACAAATTGGAGAAATAAAGTAGATTAGAGTATCATTTTATGGTGAGCCATATTATTCATAAAAAGGCAAATTTGACATCATCATTATTCCCTGTTACCTTGATAGTCGTGTTATTTTTTGCTATTTGTGCATTTTCTCTACCATACCTTAATCAGAAGGTATATGCTGATGGATTAACTCAAGAGAATTTACCACCTGCCACTGTTGGCAACAGAAAGGCTAGTCTGTTTGTCAAGGTCAGTCCTCCTATCTTGACCACTGACACTAAAGGAAATGCGTTCATGCAATTTAGATTATTTGATGCAAATAATAACCAGACAATACAGCATGTTACATATGATATAGGTGTAACAAAAGGAACAACAAGCAGTAAACAGCAAGCTCCTCTTTTACGAGACTTCTTTCATGCTCATAATGGGTTATTAACCTTAAAGATTCAGCCATCTAATGGCACTCTTACAATATTTGGTGAAAGAGATCCCTTGCAAAGTGCCTGGGTAGCAGATCCTGGTGGTTCGATAAATATTAGAGGTCCATTGTTGCTTGATGGCGGTCTATATCACTTCCATATTGAAATATTTGGAATTGATAACGATAGGAATATTTTCATTCCGGATAATGCTCCTAAGTTTGATTCTTACTTGAGTATTGGGGATGTCTATCGTAATAAAATAGCCGATCCTGATAATGGTCAAAAGTTTAATACAACGCTAATATCCTATTACGACAAGGTTAATAATTTTAACTTTGATCCAAAGACAAAGGAAATATCATGGTTCATGCCATTTAACTGGAATCTCTCACGTATAAAGCAACAAAATATCTTTGTACATGAAGAACTAAGATTACCTAAATCATGGAAAGATTTCATTGGTAGCGGCTTTGCAGGCTTTTTTAACGCATCAGTTAACGGACAACCAATAACAGGCCGTGCTTTAGCTATTGATCCTTTCTCATTCCCAAACGCATTAGTTTTGCATTATCTATTAAACAAGAACGAACTTCTAAAGCTGGCAGAGGAAAACCAAAATCAAAATCAACAAACAACGACTTCCTCGAGCAATTCTTCAGTCGATAAAACTAGTATAAATGGCAATAATGCCAAATCCAGATTGAACTTAGTTACTGCTAATGTAAGTGATAGTAGTCGTAATGCTAGTAATAATAAACAACAGTACTCATCTCTACAGCATAATGACATTATGCTATTTACTTTAAGAAGCAATGTGGCATCTGGTAACAAGACCGCTGTTGCGGCTGCTAGTTCAGCCCAAACTTCCTCAGACTTGGTTACAGATACGGGGAGTATACATGTGGCAGTATCTTGGTCTCCAAATCAGCTTGCGCCAGAAAGTTCTTCAACAGTCAAGATCAATTTCTCTGATGCACTTACTTCCGGACCATTAAATACTAATGTTAAGTATGATCTTCTAATATTGAATAAAAATGGAACTGCTATAATAAAGAAGGAAAACCTTTTAGCCAAGAATGGCACCGACTCTCAAACAATATCATTTCCGGCAAAGGATATCTACCAAATAGAATTACATATTAAAGGATTGATAAAGCCAGGTCAGACCACAGACTTAACCCGGAATGGAATTGCAAGAGGTGTAGTAGTAGTTCCAGAATTTGCTGCTTTTAGTACACTACTTCTTATAGGTAGTTTATTCGCTATAATTGTAGTTATTCAGAGGGTAAAGATTAATCCTATCAGAAATGCTAGTGACTAGAGTGAAAACCTATTCAAAGAGTAGCAGCCATTACGAGGGGCATCATGAAAGCGTATTAGAATGCTAAAGATCTCAAAAAGCTTGGCGATAAAAGGCAAAATGTAGAAGAGGTAGCACAAACAACTCCGTAGTCGGAATTAACTCCTGTTGCGGCTAAAAAATAATGCAAGGTTGGTGAATATAAATGGGCATGTGACTAGGTTGCTCCGATCCTACTCAACAAATAGTATATCTGAGTATATAGGGGTATCAATAAAAATATGGGCGAAAAAAATATTCCAGATAATAAGACTAGTACTAAGAGCGCATTAGTATCATTATCTGAGGAAATAGAAAATGTAGCTGATAAGGTATCACAATCCGTAGTAAGTGTACGTTCAAGGACTAGAGGAAATGGCTCAGGAGTTGTTTGGACTTCAGATGGCCTCATAGTGACTTGCAGTCATATAGTCAGAAAACTAGACGAACTTGAAGTTAGTCTCAGCAATGGTAAGTCCTTTCCAGCCAAGGTTATAGGAAATGATCCATATTCTGATATCGCACTCCTGAAAATTCAAGCCAATGGTAAGAATGATAGCATTTCCCTAACTCCAATAGAGATTGGTGATTCTGAAAATCTGAAAGCAGGACAGTTTGTTCTCGCTCTTGCTAATCCCTATGGAGAATATCCCAGTATTACAGAGGGAATAATCACAAGCGAAAGAAGCTCACTTGGAGGATCGCAGTGGGGAGCGATAACTGATAATATAGTTATCACTGATACACGTCTGAATCCCGGATATTCAGGAGGTCCATTAGTTGACGTAGAAGGAAAGATGATAGGATTAAACGCAGCATATGTCTCATCTCGTGGTATTGCGATTAGAGCAGGTAAAGTAAGAAATATCACCGACCAGCTTGCGAATGATGGAGCAATTAAGATAGCATACCTCGGTATTGTCACAGATGAAATTTCTCTTCCTAGTGAGGTAGGTGCACAATTAGAGCCAAGTCAAGAAGAAGGCCTCATACTTCTTTCAGTCGAAAAAGACACTGCTGCAAAGAAAGCGGGACTCTTGATGGGAGATATCATCGTAAGATTAGACGATCAGCCTATAACGAACATACATGATCTAAGAAGACAACTCTTAAAACAGGATGTCATTGGAAAATCAGTAAAGCTTGCCATAATACGGGGTGAGAAAAAGATTGATCTATCAATTACTCCCCAAGAAGCATCGAGATCGCCTTAACAGCAATAACAATTCAAAGAAAGGAGGTTACCTATTAAGATAGGATATGATACCAGTTAATCAAGATCTAATTGTTAATGCTGTTGAAAAGGTAAGCAAAAGTGTTGTAAATATTGCAAATGTAAGGACAGTACAAGACCAACTATTCCGTGTATTTCCAGTCGAAGGTGTTGGCTCGGGTGTAATAATTAATGAGAGATGCCATGTCCTTACCAACAATCATGTTGTAGATGAGGCTCAGAGATTAAAGATTACGCTAGCTGATGGAAGGATGTTCAATGGAAAAGTAATAGGAACAGATGAGATGACTGATTTGGCTGTAGTACGATTAGATTCTACAGAAACACTTCCATTTGCTGAACTAGGAAATTCTGACGAGCTGAAAATAGGGCAAATAGTAATTGCAATTGGTAACCCATTTGGTTTAACGGGAGGCCCAACCGTAACAGCTGGAATTGTTAGTTCATTGAACAGAAAGATCCAATTTGAAAAAGGGGCACTAGAATTAATTCAAACTGATGCAGCAATAAATCCGGGTAATTCAGGTGGACCACTTGTAAATACAAAGGGAGAGGTTATAGCAATTAACACAGCAAAGATGCCATATGCACACGGTATTGGATTTGCAGTACCAACCAACATTGCTAAAACAGTGATGACAGAGCTAATACAGAATGGAAGAGTAATCAATAGACCATGGATTGGAATCTCGTACGTAAAAATAACAAGACAATTAGCTCAAGATTATAGATTACCCACCACAGAAGGCGTGTTAATAGCACAAGTAGAATCACATAGCCCAGCTGATGATGCAGGATTGAGAAAGGGAGATATAATCGAAGCAGTGGACGGAAAGAGAATAGACGATACTACAGAAATTTCACTAAATGTGAGAAAGAAGACCGTAAATGACAGTCTAACGATGACTATTAACAGATACGGAAGACGCTTTGAAGTTCCAATACAGCTTCAGGCGCTACCATAAGTCCTTATTATTTTTATTGTAGTTGTATTCGCATGAAAAACTGGGAATTGGCGTGTTTATAGAATCATTGACTGCCTCTTGCCATCGTATCAAATTTCTGGACCAATGGCAGCATATCATTTGGAATCTAAAACAATGGCTAGCTCGGGAGGTCTTTAATATTTCAAGGAAGATGTGCCACATTATAGCAGCAGGAATGATGATCTATGCAAAAGAAAGGAACTCTAATTTGCCTGTAATGACTAACGAATCAATTGAAAGCTATCTTGCTCATATAAAGAGGAGAACATTAAAAATATGCAAATTTTAATATGAATAAATGAATAAAGGGGATCCGCAACCCAGTTCCGGATAGTTCTATATTACGGTTTATGGTCATTATTGGGGTTACTATACTAAACCCAATCCTTATTCATGCATTTTAATCAATGTAAAATATTAAAAAGAAGAAGAATCATTTCAAAGGTTTGTGTGTTACATATCTCTAGACAATTTGCGAGCGGCTTTTCTGCGTAAATTTTGGATACCTTGCGATTCGTTTGTGTCAGATATGGAATCAGGTGTCGGTCCTGGTCTAGGTTCTTCTCCAAACTGTCCGCTGGTAGCATCATTTAATGCCTGATCACGATTTAGTGGATTTTTCTTTTTTCCCTCGGTGCTCATATTAATCTTCGATATATATATTGACAATATAGGTAATAGTGATTTGCATAATTACACTTAACCGGTATGGGATCATTTTATATATTAAATTAAAAAATGGGACTATTACTCTTTATAAGTACTAAGTGTATTTTTCCGGTTCTGCACTTTATATACTCTGTTTAGGACTATCGTACTTGGATTCCTTCAAAGAACCAAGCAAGTATTCTGAGAATTGTATATGAATCTAGGTCTGATGGGCCATTTTATACATTATCGATATCATAGCATGCATTTAATTAAATCGAAAATCAGATTAAAGTTATGAGTATACTCCGTTAGTTTCTCCATCTTATCAGCCCTTGCCAATTTGGGTGTGATTGCGAGCGCATTGCTTAGTGCTATAGTTGTTAGAGCAATGGTTATTCCAATTTTAGTTTCATTCTATTGTTTCACCTTCAGATAAAAAAATACAATAGCCTCCGAACGGATATACAAGTGTGGCGTATGCTCTAGTAATGATAGCAAATTAAGTCCAAAAATGTTTCTTACGAAAATTAGCCTTAACTACATAGTCTATGGGACCTCAATCTAAACTCCTTGTGATGAATAAACCATAAACATTAATGGAAAAGCTTGTTTATCGAAAACTGAGCGAATCTCATTTTTTTATCACTTCTAGATCTTTCGAATTACTTTTGAATCAAACAGTCTAACAGTTTTCTCATCTAATGTTGTGAAATTTATGATAAAGTGGGTGATCCCAATGTTAATGTATTTCCTTAATGCGGATATTATCTTATCTGGAGTTCCTATTGCTGATGTATATTTAGCTTCGTTCAGTTGCAACCCTTGAATTTTTCTACGCCCTTTAATTTCTTCTGAGATCTGCTCTTGGGTTTCCTTAATCAAACATTCAATTAATACTGAATATTCTATTTCTCTATGGTCACGACCAATAGCACTACAATGGTCTCTTAAAACAGAGATCTTTCTCTTTAGATCCTCAGCAGATCCACATGGATGATTATATCTGTCTGCATGTCTTGCTACAACCTTTAGTAAATACTTCTCTCCTATCCCACCAACCATTATAACAGGATGAGGCTTTTGCACCGGCTTTGGATTGCATGTGGCATTTTTAATGGAATAATACTTTCCAATAAAAGTAGGTTTATCTTCTGTCCACATAGATTTGATAATATACAAGGCCTCATCTAGCTGTCTAATTCTTGTTATATCAGAAGGAAATTCATATCCATATTGTAGATATTCTTCTTTATGCCACCCTGCACCAATTCCCAATTCCGTTTTTCCATTACTAATAACATCCAATGTAGAAAACATCTTTGCAAGTAAAGCAGGATTACGATATGAATTACAGGTAACAACCTGTCCAATCTTGATCTTGTTTATGACTGCCGCTATAGATGATAATAAGGTAAAACATTCAAAGAAGCTTTTCTCGCTATTTGGTGCATAATATGGAAGAAAATGGTCATAAGTATATATTGATTCAAATTGAGATTTATCAGCTGTTTTTGCAATTGTCTTTGAATATTCATACTGTTTGATAGGATTATGATTTTCTTCTTGTTTCTCTACTTCTTTGTTAAATACGAAATCATATGACCATCCTTGCGGAATTACCAAGCCAAATCTTATTTCACGCAATTATACACAAATACCCCTAAATTTTATTTTTGGTCTAAGCTACTAATATATAACTATCAACGTTTATTGCTCGTCTTGCCATCTTCAAAGTTCTGGCATGGATTCATTGAAACTAATTTATTCTGAAATTAAAGTATCTTTATCCATGAATCTCTTTTTCTAGTGCTTCTTTAAGCATATGCATATGTCTTTTTCTATCTATTTTGATAGTTTGCCATATTTCTAACAACTCTGTTTTATTGGCTTTCTCAG
>Ga0193700_1000006_pt1 | contig 66521 bp, 65 predicted proteins | sample U3s1metaG_FD_143057 | JGI IMG/M metagenome (GOLD analysis project Ga0193700, IMG submission 143057) | Soil microbial communities from a riparian zone of the East river system, Colorado, United States - U3s1 | ecosystem: Environmental > Terrestrial > Soil > Riparian zone | place: USA: East River... | reverse complement strand
GTGGTTATTCTATGATTTTTGTTTCAGCTACAAAAAACACATCTATTGATGCTATTCTATTTTCAGATATCATAATGACGCGCGGAATTTAAGGGTATCAGAAAGCTGTAGGAATTATCTACATGACTCATTGAAAAAAGAATCGCAGTATCGCTCAAAGAATACATGGATGGAAATTGTTGCTGTACCTACTGGATATATTATACAGGTAGTCGGTGGTGGACGCGATGCCACTTTTGTAAGAAAAAATATTGCTCTGACTAGTGCACAGGTAAATTTACTGAGCGATGAAGTTGCACAGGACCTTGTGTATTATACTCCTAGGTAACGTTCTGGAACTTGACATAAAAAATGCCATTCGTAGGTAAGATATTAAACCCGGAAATTTAAAATATTTTTAATCTGTTCAGAATTAGTTGGTGAACATCGGCAGAGCTATACTATTAATTTCAGAAATATTTCAGGGGTTCACACAGATATATTTATAATTAAAAGAATCAAAATTTTAACATTTATTTGACGAATGTAAGTATTGGGTTGTAAACCAATGGACATCCATAGAAAAGTAAAAGAATAACCGTTATGGTATCGCTGAGAGCAAATAGAAGCATAAGAGAGATCACTATTGTTCTTTTTGTCCCACAAAGATTGAATTAGGATACGAAAAATAGATCTTATCCCCATCAAAATGACTCTCTAACCCAAATAGATTCTTTTTGGTGTCTTCTATAAACAACTGACGAATTTTATTTACATCGTCAGGATTGGGAAACGAGGCCAATAAATGCTCTTCTAGCTCAAAATTCATTCTATAGAATCCCTTTCTTTTTACTGGTATTCCTGCTTTTTTGAATAGATCCTCAAATTCAGAAACAGTTAAAGCTTTTGCATGTGAGGGATCTCGAAGTTTCTCAACATGATTGAACATATCTACTTTATTTGGTGGAGGTGTTGGATCTATTATTACTATTTGTCCGCCAACAGCACATACGCGGTTCATTTCATTTAATACAGAAAGCGGGTTTAATAGATGATGGAAGCTAAACCTGCTGGCGACTATTGAAAATGATCCTGTTGGATATGGCAAATTATCTGATATATCATGTATATCCCATTTCATGTTGTCTAACATATTTTTTTGCTGAAGGAGTTTGGCCTGTTGAATCATTGCAGGAGTAATATCTATGCCAGTTACTTGACTAGATATTTTTGCGAACTCGATTGAAATCAAGCCCGAGCCACAAGCTACATCAAGTATGACATCAGTGTCATCAACATTGACGACTGAAAGAATCTTTTCAAAGGTTTCCTCAATATAGCGAGCAGCTTTCTTTGTGAATGGAATCGCTTGTTTCGTAAATTGATCTATAATTAATTTATTATGATCAAAAGACATACTTTGATTAAATAATACTCTTACTTTTAAATAATAATATTGGGTAATTAGAAATGGTAGAGGTACACGTGTATCCCCTCTCTTCAAAGTTCAGTGTGTGGGAAATAAGTAGTATGTATTAAGCTGAGAAGTAGAATTCACCAATCATCAGGATAAAAATAATTATTGTTATTGATAATAAAAATAATATTGAATACAAAATGGGAAGGCAATAATCAGTTCGTAAGGGGATTGAAGCTACCAGTTAAGGAAATTATTTAATAAATGTGATTTCCATATGAATCTATTAGCTTTGAGTATTGAATCTGGTAAGGAAAACGAAGAAAAAGAAGAAAAAGCCGAATTGCTATATGGTATAGAAAATGCAGTAGGAAGAGGAGTGAAATTTATAAAGAATGTAAGGAAGGGTATGGATCTTTTTGGTGACAAAAATGGTCCATCTATAATAATGGAATATGACCTATACAAAAATAATTATATAGATGTTATAAGAAGGGGTGGCAAAATAAGACTGATAACTGAGATAACAAAAGAAAACATACGTCACTGCAGGGAATTGATGAAAATAGTCACAGAGCTTCGCCATTTGGATGGATTAGTGGGTGGAATAGCGGTAAGTGAATCCGAGTATATGACTACGACAACCCTTAAAGAAAAGCAACTTCTGACACAGGTTTTTTACAGCAATGCCGATGAGATTGTTAAACTAGGCCAGTACATTTTTGAAACCTTTTGGAATAAGGCAATACCAGCCATCGTACAATGACACAAATCATCATCATTTTTAACACCAGCTGAATCAGCGCAGCTCAGTTTTAAATATGTGATTTACGCTCTTCAATTTACTTCTTAAATTTATGATGATTGAAAGTTCAAATTCAACTGGCATCAATATTATTATTGTAGGTCAAGGTCATATCATGTTCTTTTAATTCTGCCAATTCTGCCAAAGGTTAACGACGCAAAGCCTCCTGCGAAACCTCCCATAATAATACTTATGGGCTGTCCGTATATATTCCAAAAGGCATCAAATGCCTCACTAGCATTAAGGGGTGGTATTACAGTTATTGTTAAATTTGCCGGACTAGTTATATAGCCAATAGTTGGATATTTTTTGGATACCTGAAACTCTGGAGATACAAATCCGCTTACTGTGTCATTAAATATAGGCTTAGTCGAGGTAACTGATGATTGTATTAATATTGAAGTCACGAACGGTACAGTGTATGTACCTACTGATGTTTGTGGAGAAACCTCTACCTTGAATAATTGTGGTTGAATTCTTTGGGTAGATACATGTATGCCGTTAGAGTTGAAATCTGAACCGACATCATTTTGGCCATTACCGAAAGTTATACTAGTAACATTATTAGAAAGGGTCGTTTTTATATCAGCCGGAATTAGTCGCTGTTCTCCTTGTCTTATGACCATATTGTTTGGAGTTGTTAATATGTCGATAGTAGAGGGAGGAATAGCAATCCAGGTCGTAAAATCTCTAACTTCATTTGATTTGAAGGATTCTGCTGTATAAAATAATAACCCGTATTTGCTAGGATAATTTATAGAACGTAGATCTAATCGCAGTTTAACATATCCTGGCCCTATTGTAAGACCACCAAAAGGTTTTGTATAGTTTATCTTAGATTCTGTAAGCACATAAGCACCTGTTGATGATAATTGGTAAAGATATTCACTCCATTTTCCATTAACTGCTTCAATAAAAAAGTCGTAATTGGCTCCGTTATATCCTGAACTAACAGGCATGCTAACAAGAGCAATAAGCATACCATAACTAATCTTTTTGAGTGGTTGATTATATGTAGAAGCATTTTGCAAATTTGATGCTAACCAGAATGTAGCATCTAGAGTTTTTCCATCACTAAGATAATCTACTGCCAGTAGGTTTGTATAATCAGATTTTAAATGAGTACTGTCATTACCGTAAGTTTGAACCCAATGACTTTTCAGATTTCTAATTTCTTGGAGTTCAAAAGCAGGAGATGCAGCAAAAGTCTTATGAAAAAGAGAATAGGAGAATAACAATAATAATATAAAAATAGTAATAATTGAAGCAAATGCTAAAGATGAGGATTTTTGTGACTGAAAATCCGTATTATGTAACTCCTTATACTCTACATCAAATCAGACTTAGATAAGGTTTTATCATACGTTTGGTAGTAGTTATGTCACAAATCTTCAAGGGATAATTATTTTTCAATAAAAAGTAGTTATATTTGAAAAGTAAAGCCCTAACTGTAAACTCGCATAATCCAAACTCAAATTATGTTTTGAGCAATCTAGAGGCCGGAATTTGGCCCGTTCTGAAATAACATTACAATCGTGTCGGGTCGTTTGTGAATTGTTATCAACACAATTTTTGGGCCCAGGATTTTTCTTCTAGCTCTTAGTTTGCAAAATAAAAAAACAAATTTAGTCTGCCGGACTTCTATACGACTTAAAAGATTCTTTACGACATACAACATAATTAGAAGAGTTTATTCTATTTTCATCTCATATAAGGTCATAGGTTAACCGAAGTACTTACTATGGTCAAAGATTATTTCTATTTATTTATAAGCAGCACACTGGGTTTGAAAAATCCTATGATGGGTAAATAAGCTGTTTCTATTGATGGTGATGGCTACAGTGACGAAATCATTTTTTGAATCTTAATAGTGGCATAATAATGGTAATGCTCATGTTTGTCTTGTCTTCAAATGTCTTAATGTTCCCCATTTGTAATTTTATCTCAAATCATACTTTATATTCTCACAATATGCCACCTCTTCCATAGTCTTTCTTTCACCTTGTGAAATAAGATCTTTAACTGTAGCAGGCGAAAAGTCTGCATTTTGTAAAATGTTAGGTGATTCTATTTCGCTTCTAACTATTCTAGTAACAGAAAGTATTTGTGCGCCATAATGTTTTATAAGCTTGTCATACTCTGACTTTATTACTGCAACTTCATCTGGATCAAGCTTTGATTGATCGGAATTCTTAAAAATATCGTATAGCCGCTCTATGAGCCTAATCTGTCTTGTAACAAGCTTGGACATTTTTATTGTATCTTTATTTTTATCGCTAAACAGAATATCTTTAGCTCTGCTTTCAACTTCTGCCATATTGGAAGGAAGGTGATGTATTCTCCGTGGATAATTCTCTACTATAAAGATATTTTTATCATTTCTTGGTGATGCAGACAATACTTCCCTTACAGGAGTATTGCTAAGAAGACTACCATCCCAAGCATTTACGCCATCTTGAATTTCTATCCATGGAAATCCATATAGAGGATAGCCAGCACTTCCCAAGATATGTTTTGCTTTAATTTCCATTTTTGTATTGTCAAATATTAATGGTCTTGCTGTCATTACATCTACTGCAGTAATAATTAGACGAAGAACCTCTGGTAGTTTTTCTTCTGCTGCAGCGGCAGCAAGGTTAAGTTTTTTATAGTCTATGTATTTATCCAGGGTCTTTGCAAGTGGAGAATAATCATATAGATAAGTCCAATTTGTTGGATCAAAGTATTGTCTGTCTTTAAACATATTTTCCCAGTTCCACCACCTTGGAACAAACATCTTAGGAACACCGAAGACCGCAGCATTAGCTGAAGCTGAAGATATTTTCTTTGTATTATATGTTCTTGTATTTCTATCATAGTCTAAAACAAAGAAATCAGCAATAATGTTAGGATTACTTTCTGCAATCTCTATCCAAAAATCTTCAAGGTCTTTTTCAGGATGACCACTTTTGCTACCTACAATTATTGCTGCATTTATAGGTCCAATAGATGTTCCAGCAGCAATATCTATTCTTATGTTCTTAGTTACTAATGCCTTAAATACACCGCACGCAAAAGCTCCCAATGAACCTCCTCCTTGCATTACAAGAACGTTTTCTACATTTGCTGATCTTGTTTGTTTTGGGAGATTCTCTTCTCGATTTAATCTATAACTCATTTCCTTTGTATTTTCTAATTACGTTTAGGCCTATTACTTTTATGATCTTCACAGGCGCTAATTTGACTTAATATGATAAAATTCTAATGCTAATCTATAAGCACCGATAAGGGCCGGGTCGGAACGACTACAGGACTGTAGATTATTTAGGATTTTATCTTTTAAGCGTTTCAGCATGGACTTTTTCTGTGGTTAACCTTCAAGAAACTCTGAAAAACGAGTTAATTGGGATCCCACAAGTTCAGAGTTGAATAGAGCTTTACTAACTTTTGTACTCAACCAACATACTAGCACAGACAATATAGTCTTACCAGGTTCAATTAGACTTGGGTGGGCCGAAGTGCAATTCTGGATAAATTGTACCATCGAATCCAACATTCCTAAGAAGGACTAAGAAAGTATACATAAGTATAGTAAATGATTTGATGAATCGAATAGCAAAGAATTCAAGGTTATGCAGTTATAGTAGCTAAGGGGGTAAATTTCTTCAAGCTGGATATATTGCTCACTCTATATGCTTGAGTATAGCTTAATTCCCATGGCATAAGTATCGATTATACTAGGATCGGGGTTGATATGATCTTTAGATCTTGCAGTTAATGTTTGAGGGGTCGGTTCGTCACTTTGAGTTAATGTTGGCTCTAAACTATATAGAAAATTTCCGACACCAAAAGTATGGTGAACATGTGCTCCACCACCGCAAAGGGCATACCCCGGTAAGACATTAGCGGTACTAAAAGGATGAGATTTCGCACTAGAGATAGCACTTTGGAACGTGGTAGTAACAGTGCGAAAATCCTTTAGATCTTTCGTGTATAGACCTATCAAGGTATTTTCTCCCTCTTCCCATGTGACCTGAAACTCTTTTTGATGATATGTTTATAAGGGATCTTTTCAAGCAACTGGTCTCTGGTGATTACTTTGTTGATTAAATGTTGATGACGATTGGACTGCATCTGCAGGGATGCAGTGACAAAATAACAATTTCTGATCTGACAGAGCTTCTATCAAAAAGAGATGCCTAGTTATCGTTTATGCCGCAAGCATACTTGTATTTTGCGTTCCGATTATCAATCATATATGCATTCAGAAGGGATTTGAAAAGCTTGCTACGATTTGGTATTTGCAAATGAAGAAGAAGCAAATTTGAATGTATTCGGATGTTGTGGCCTAGGAACTGTTATCGACGCAAATTTGTGGCCCAATAATATTTAGTACTAAGCAAAAACATAAGGCCAACTTTACAAAGATTATTCTATTTATCTACGTGAAGTAGAGTTTGAGAGGGTAGAAGACGGCATAGTAGTAGAGCCGCTAGCGGGACTAGTAAATCCAGAATGAGCCTCAAGCCATGCGTAGATATCTGCTAAAACATACTGTTGTATTGGTCCAATTCCAGTCGACCACTGAGATGAAGGATAGAACACATGTCCTAGATTGAGATAAGTTATCAACGTATGGTCAGGATGATTTACCTCAGTCAGTCTTTGTTGCAAGAGAAATGCCTGTTGAACTGGAGTCAGAGAATCGTTTTCTCCGTTGAGCATTAGGATACCTGTAGATTTAGAGACATTACCAATGATGCTTAAAGTTGGTATCAGACTAAATGCCGACCTTAACCACACTGGACACGGTTCAAAATTGTTGCATTTGAGCAAATTGAAAGCTGTCAGGTTTTCATATCCCTTTATCAGTAAAGGATTAAGTTGTTTTTTAATACTTATGGAATCGTTCGTACCAAATTCTTTTACTAGAGCGTTGGTTATGACTTTGATATTATTAGTAAGCAAAACAGAAGATGGCACGACTAAATTCTTTAACACAGGATCCTTTGCTATTTGCTGTATTGATATCAATCCAGTGTGATTTTTATCCAATACTTGTGTAGCGTACTCTGAAGGTAAGATTACGTCTAGATTGTGCGTGTTTTCTCTAGTGCTCAGAGCTACGGTGCCCATAAGTATAATGTTCTTTACCTTAGTTGAATTATCTATTGCTACTCTTGGAGCAATAATTGTACCTTCGCTATGACCAATTATACTTATCCTTTTAGGATCTACTTCAGGCTGTTGTATGAGGACATTCAATGCTTTCTTGCTATCTTGAATTAGATCATTGATTGTAGCATTGCCCCATACATTAGAGTTAATAATTGTGGAATTTGCGCCAACACCTCTCTTATCATATCTTAGAACAGCAAATCCTCTTTTAGATAGATATTGAGCTATCTGCCAAAACGGTGTAGGTGGTTTAGGACCATTCTTGTGAACAAATCCCAATGTTTCATTCTTATCTTGAGCACCAGAGCCAGCAATAAGAAGAACACCAGGGAATGGTCCTTTTCCTATAGCAGGAAGAGTTAATTGAGCATTAGTCTTTACTCCGTTACCTAAGTCTATAACTAAATTTCTATATTTTATTGTCTGGATGTATTGTTGAGCTACCGCTTGGTCTTGTTGTTTGAAAATACTAGTAGATAAACAAGATAATTGCAAGTATACTTATCAAAAATAATCCCATAGACAGCGTCATACTTTTTGTTCTATGCAATTTGCGATGCCGTTTAATAACAATGAACTAAGTATTTTAGGTTTCGTGGCCAAACTGAGAATACACTACAGTAAGAATAACCACAACTGAAACAAGTACTAGTGCTAGTTTGCTACCACTTACTGCTACCTCCTCTGTTGGACATCTCGATACTACTCCTCAGGCTTTATGGCTTCAATCATAGCATCAATCTTTTTATCCAAACGAAGTATCTCATTAAGTATTCTTTCGTGATGATTTTGAAATATCTCTATTGATTTCAAAACTTTATCGTGACTTTCTTCGATAGCGTTTATGCGGCTGAGAGTTTCTTCCTGTTTAACAGTAGTATTTTTCTGTATTTTATAGACCCACCAACTTATGAGAGCACCTACAACTGCTCCTATTGCAATACTAAGATATGTGCTTGATGCATTTGTCATATCTAGACAACCCCGAGTTATCTCAGGCATACAGCCCCAAACGACAAGAAGAGGTAATACCATTCTACTATAATGATTTTGACCTACTGTTATAATTTGTGTATCCTAAGGTCAGCGTATCAGTTAGTTTCCATACTATCAATATCTTATTCGCGGAGGTCCTATCCGGAGTGTATTGAATGACCTAACTTATGTTATCATCATCTGCTCGATTAAGCCTCTGATAGCCTATCGTCGTTAGTGGGTTCGATCTTTTGATTGAGGTCTTAAACTTGTACACATAATTTAGCGTCAGCTATCTTGCTATAAGACTGCAGCGTCAGCACGTGGACGACCTAATAATCCCAAGCCTCAGTAATTCTTAATCTCTATTCTAATGACCCTCTAGTAAATTGAACTACTTATAATAGAACTGCAATGCTAGTCTAAATGCATCGATGCGTATTGCCAGAAAAAATCCTCCAAAGGCTTGAGCTTTCCAGCATTAGAAGAAGGTCATAATATTTCACAAATACTCGAATAGCTCATCTCATAGAGTTTCAATTTTAACTTATTTGTAGCATTTATTGGAGAAACCGGAGACTCGCTTATACATATAGCTCTTTTGTGCATCGAGACGAACTAACTTACTTTACTTGTTTTTGGGATTCGCTTGTTAGTTTGGAAAGTCTTTTTAGAGCAGTCATGATATCATCTAACGATGTCTTATCCAAAAGACGTTTTTTCCAGAATGTATTCAGGACTAAGTAAAGCTGATGATGGCCTACTTTATCCAAAGGAAGAGGAGAAAGAGCAAGATGTAGACCTCCAAGAAGTAGATGAAACCCTGCAAACCAATATCTTTAACACTATGCTAAGCAGAAGATCTCAAAGAAAATTTGAAGATAAACAGGTTGAAGATTCAAAAGTTGAAATGATATTTGCTGCTGCTGATACAGCCCCGACAGCTGGTGGCTTTCAAGGCTTTGAAATATATCATGTTAAAGATCCGGAGATTAAACTTAAGCTCGTTGATGCATCCAATAAGCAGCCATATGTCAATGCTCCTGCTGTTCTTGTATTCTGTATGAATCCTGAGAGAATAAAAATGAACTTCCCACCCAATATTATTAAAAAATTCTCTTTACAGGATGCTACTCTCGCAGCAGCATATTCTCAGCTTGCAGCACATGCACTAGGCTTAAGCTCTATATGGATAGGTATGATAGACGAAGAAAAAGTTATGGCAGCATTAGGGACAAGCTATTTACCTTCTTCCATTCTGTGTTTAGGATATCCCCAGAAGATGCTTCAACCTAAACCAAAAAGAAGTTTGATCGGTTTAATTCATGAGGTTTGATCTAGACGCTTGCTATTTGCCTGCAGAAGAGATAGGAGAATCGATAAGGCCTGCAATTATCTTCGGTTAGTTGGGATTCAAAACAGAAATGTCCAGACGGGCAGTGCTCGGTAGCAAGTTTGCCGCACCGCTGCAGTAAATGTGAAAACCATTGTCAAATTTATGGATGACATTACAGATAGTTGCTGCGGTATTGACGTTACTGCCGCTGCCGCTATCAACATTAATAACAATCACAGAGGATTCACTAATATCATTCAAATCGCTGCCTGACATATTAAAGAAAAATGTCAGGCCATTTGGAGTCCATCCATCCTGACCGTTTACAAAACTATGAAATGTATCCCTTGTTTTCCAGCCGGTCCCGTGGCACCAGTATCCCCTTTAGGACCTTGTGGTCCTGGGTCTCCTTTAGCTCCTGTTGGTCCTAGTAATCCTGAGTCTCCACCAAGTCATTTAGCTCTACTATTATCTGGTGAGGTATTGTTTGTGGTGGTATTGTCACTTTGGTCAGCAAATCCAGTCATTTGATTATTATTGCACAATAGCATCGAAACAATGTGCGCTTTAACACTCTTAGCTACTGTTGGCTTGTCTTCCTCAAACTGTGCTGTTATCGTCGTACCTGCTGGCAACCTATTATTATCATAGTAATCTAACATGGGCCGTAAATAAGCGTCGTTATCAAAATGGGCCGGGTCGGATTCGAACCAACGACCCCCGCCATGTCAAGGCGGTATCTTAACCAGGCTAGACCACCGGCCCCAATAACAGCTTAGTTTGAATTTGTTTCGAGTTGACCTAAATATATATTCCTCCTATGACCAAAATTTACATGACAAGAGGAAGCAAGTACAATCTAATAGAAGAAAACTCTTAGTTTGGGATCAAGACGGGCTGACATCTGGTTAAGAATATAGCCAGCCCGTTACCAATAACTTAGATTTGGTGGTATGCATAATTCTAAGCGAAACAGTAGTTTCTCCTGATATCTTCTATCAGAGGACGGTGTAAGGTGTCATGGCTTGAAAGGCCATTTTGAGTTCAAAAAGGCGATTTGACCTATTTGACGGGCCTATTTGACGACGTATTCCAAATCTTCCAAATCCTCCATGAATGAATGAGTCTCAAGAAGGATGAATTGAGGAAAATAACTTATTTCTGTATCAGATAAGAATAGTGAAGGCATATCAGGTAATATGACATGCTGCTATAATATTTTCACAGGAGACTCCTATAACGTTTTACGTATGTTGAATGAAGATCTAGGACAAAGAGCTAAATACAAACTTATTGTTACTTCGCCTCCTTATTATGGTCATAGACACTATGGTAGTGACGTACGTGAAGTAGGCCGAGAAAAGACACCAGAGATATTTATTGAGAAGTTGACAGAAATTTTTACACTCTGTAGAGAACTTCTTACTGAAGACGGTAGCCTTTGGATTGTAATAGGAGATACGAGACGTAGATATAGAAAATGTATGATACCGCATAGGCTTGCCCTCAAACTGATCGAAAAAGGCTATACCTTTAGAGAAGATATAATTTGGTATAAAAAAAATAATGTTTCAAGTAGCTCAAAGGATAATCTAGCCCAAGCCTATGAAGTAGTATTATTCTTATCAAAAAACGAAAAATGTTATACAAACATGGATACGATTAGGATAATGGGAAATGAGGCGCGAGAAGGTAAAAATAAAAAACCACCCCACGATATGATACAGTATACCCCTTTAAAACGAGATAAAAAGAAGATTACCAGCATCCTAGAGACTATCCATAATGCCAAGCCCGATACTGTGTTTGAAGATCTTCCTACAACGAGTGAAATCGCGGTTGCTTATGGATATGATCCGGAGAAATATTGTCCTACATGCTATCGTAAATTTAAGCGTCATGCAACTCGCAAAAGGATAGGGGATCATAAACACTATCCAATCTTTGCAGTCTGCAGTCCTCTCGGAAAAAATCCAACCAATGTTTGGGAGATAGCGACCAAAGCACACTATGGAAATGAACATTTCGCAATTTTCCCTGAAGAGTTAATTGTCAAGATTATCAACTTTGCTACTAAAAAAGGAGATTGGGTTCTAGATCCTTTCACTGGAAGAGGAACAACTGGAATAGTATGCGAGCGTCTAGAAAGAAACTTCACGGGAATCGAATTGTATTCAGATAATGTTGCCAAGGCAGAAAAAAATATTTCTCAGACTTATCTTAAGTGACTTTCTTAAGATGTCAAGATTTGTCCTAATTCTTGCGTCACTGGCAGCGGGCTCTCTACATTATTCTGAAAGATGCAAACACTCGCCACTACTAATTTTGGATATTTACTATTATTAGCCCTTTGGCCTTTCCAAATAAGTGTATCTTAGATTGCTGTTTTTACTTCAGTGATCCAGTCACATCTAATTCCGGACTTTTGATGATGTCTTTCAATTGCATCTCTGTTTGGAGCCTCAAGCAGACAAAAGCATATACCTATTTCTGTATTATAGAATATATTCACATGTATAACACCAAATTCGTCAACCGGGGAACGTTGAAGTTTATGCAAAGATTCTTCCCCAAGTGGGTTTAATGAATGAACATCAAGAAATGTAGGCATACCGCTATAATACGATAATAATTCGTTTTTATTTTAATTTGTGGGTGATTTTTTGGTGAAAATTCCTTCTGCAAGACAATTCCTCATAGATTTATTCAATGGTGGGCATCTTCAGCTCATTTTGAAAGATGTCGCTGCGGTTGTTGCTATTTAACCCAAAATAATATATCAAATCTGATTTGAGCTAGACATTATCTCATTTATTCGATCTAGCATTTCCTTATTTTCTATTGGTTTTTGAATAAAATATCTTTCACCTTCTTTAGGAAATACTTCTCTCCTAAATGATTCATACTCATGCAATTCGCTCAATGCCGTTAGAAAACATACCTTAACTTCGTTATCTATCTTTTTTATTTTTTCATACAACTCAAACCCATTCATCTTTGGCATCTTAATGTCAAGAATTAGTAGATCATAAGAATGTGCTTTATAATTCTCAATGGCTACAATTGGATCGATATATGTGTCTACCATTAGACCATTTTCTTCTAAAGCTATCCTTAGAGTTAGATTGACATCAGGTTCATCATCTACGACCAAAATCTTTTTGGGCACAATGAAATTGAATTGGGTTATAAGGTATAAATAGTAATCAGCTATGCCCCTCATCTTGCTATCCTCAATGCACTCTGCATCAAATCGTCGTGGAAGCTTTTACCATTTGCATCTGCTTAAACATCGTCTGTTTAATAATTATTAAGTTTGAGTTGAGTTGGGATAAGAATCTATGGGATACTGGCATCAAATGGAATAATAGTTATGATGCAACGCTTCAATTGATATCTCATAATTAGGTACATAGTAGAGGCATGACAGCCTTGAAGAATTTTTAGCCAAGCATATTTCTATCTCTGAAGTGATAGGTTGTGAGCAAGAACCATATTTCTTGCTATCATGTGTCACCTGAGCAAATTTTCGAATGCCCATTTCTATTAGATTAGTTTAGTTTCGAGAATTTTCGTTCCAAAGGGACAAATAGCAAATATCCCCTGAATCGTTTGCAGCGGAATTCTTAATACATATAGAATCATAAAAATAAAAATACTAATGAAATGTGCATGTTGCGGTGCAGAAATGATGCGTAGTAAAGAGGATGGCCGTCTTATGATTTACAGATGCAATGAGTGCGGATTAAGTAACACCCAGTTGAAGGAAAATTCGAACAAATAGCTTACACCCTTTGATGACTATTTTTGCAGGTAGAAAGACTAAAAAGTTTATCAAATTTGTGAATGCAGATGTTAGAGAATTGGAACGGGAAAGTATAGCTCCTGTCTAGAGTATTTTAATCCGTAAGGTCATTTTAATTCAACATAGTTATTTACTGGTGTCCCTTTCTAGTTGATTATGTTGAAGACTCCAAGGTATACAGTCATAAGAATCCAAATTTTATGTGATAATGACACATATGAGAATCTACCTGCGATTCTCTGTGCGCAAACAATCTGACACGATAATAATTTAGCTACTCTCTAAGGAAAGAAATCACCTTGGTGGCTATGTGGCCTTGTGATGCCAGACTTGTTTAATGATACCTTGGCTTGATACCATGATCGAGATGTGTGAGTAATAGTATCTATGAGTCCTTCACAACAAAATCAAATTATTCCATACTTTCTCAACTGGCCATTGTGACAAAGGGCTGAATGAAATAACGACCAACTTTTGAACACAACTAGCAAAATTAATAACAGCTTTTATAAAGATTTTTAGCTACGCGTCTCAAAGATTTGAAATTAAGAGTAGAGCACTCCATCATGTCCTCAAGTTAAGGCACTAACTTTATCTTGTACCAGTTGCTCAATAGCCTCTATGGCTGATCAGGTGTTCATCTATGCTATAACCGCAGGCGTCTTTGTCGTACTTACTGCCATTCTGTTCGGATCAAGGGTTAAGAGAAATTCAGGCATCTCAAAACCAGCAGTAGAAGAAAGCAGTAGGTAGCGCTCCAAATCCCCTGTAGTATAACGTATTCTTAGTGTAAACTAAAGACTCGCCATTTTGTTTAGATAATTTGATAGTTATCTGAAAAATACAAAATTTATGCTAGCTATTAAGTCATTCCTAATATCAATCCACATTGTAGCAGAGTTTGTGGCAGCGATTATTGTTCGGGTTTGCTATGTGCACCGTACAGAACTTCATCAGGGTCAGACGTATATTTAGTCTGTAGGAGTCCTGCCTGCTATGCCTGGTCTCCCAATGGCATCAATAATTTCCATGCAAAGTTTATTGACGCACATACTACCATCCTCTTATTCCATAATAATTGTTGTAGTGCAATGATTTTCATATGAACGGCTTAAAATTAGGCTAATGGGTTTTTGGCCTCATAACTGCTGCAGTCCATTATCTCAAAGGCAGTAATTATCCTACTAGGTAGGAGTTACTATTAGGAATAAGAATATTTTAAATCTGCATCTAAAGATCAAGATATTTTTTTGTGTATGCTATATTAGATCGATTCCCTATTGACCATTATTTATTAAACGAGTAGTACCAATTCGTATGCTGCTATGAGATGTTTAGTCGGCTGATTCTTGTTGTTATATGTCAACTCTATTAATAATAGATAATCACCAGGTTCTGGTACTTTCACATGGAAGCTATTTCTACCCAAAGTAGGTTTTTTCACTGCTTTGTCATACTGAATGGGAATTTCCACTACCTTTGGCCCTAGAGTTTTAATCTCCCCTAATGTCCCGTTCTTGTTGACAGATGCTTTAATAAGTTCGACTTTGACCTGCGCAGGAGTATTGCCACCTGTTATCTGTATTCCAAGCGATTCGTTCTGCTTAACTTTTAATGTGTTCAGCGCAACTGATGCTCCAGTACCCTTTGAGAAATTGCCAAGGAAAAAGTTTTCAGAAAGTAGACCAAGCAACTGGGTTCCTTTAACCGTGTTCCACGTCAAATTGCCCTCTGTCTGACTTTGCAGTGTTTCATTCTTTACCAACTTTACGCTAGGTATTGTCAGACCAGTCATATTCTTAGAAGGACTACTTGCATAGGTTGAAGAATCAAGTATACAGTTACAAACACCAGAAGCTACGGTTTCTGCATTAACAAACTGGATTTGATTCGATGCTATCGATACAGCCATAAGGGCAGTTATTATAGATATCAAGATAGAGACAACTTCTTCCCTGTTTGAATAGAAAATCCCCCTTAACACAAACAATAAAATCAGTAGTAGCTATAAATATGCTACTTTTATCATAATTTCAATATTATTGCATGATTGAGCTCTACTTAAATATGGCTTTAAGGTCTTTGCCTTTAACTGATCCACATTTGGCATTAGAGATTTCAGCATAAATGCTACCTAAGAGGGAACTATTCTATATATTGCTCCTTGCCCTAGTGAAACGACATAGAGGTAGCCATCTGGACCTACAACAAGGTCAGAAATTCCGCCAAACTCTGAGGCAAACACTAATCCTTGAGTCTCGTTGTCTGTATCTCCTACTTTATCCGCAAGCGGACCAGTAAGAGATAGACCTGTTCTATTATCATTCAATTTAAAATCATAGATTCTACCAGAATGAATATCGCCTACAAAAATGTCATTCTGGTATTGTTTTCCCAATTTGTCTGAAGTAAGAAATTTGATTTTGGTAGGCCCAATAGTATCCAACCAAGAAAATTCTGGATCACGGTATTTCCCGATGCCACCAAAGTCAACTAACTGATGAGGATCAAAACCAGGTGGTGCCTTCCCTTGCACTTGAAGCCATCCACTATTAAACCCAGGTTCAACAACGTTAATTTCATCGTTAGACCCGGCTCCATTCTCAGTGTCCCAAAGTTTTCCAGTCAACGGGTCAAAATCAATCCCAAAACTGTTCCGAATTCCATATGCATAGTACTTGTTAGCAGGACTTTCCTCTCCGATAATACTCTGAACTGGTTTACCGTCTTGGGTGATCCTGAGTATGCCACCTGTTCCGTCTGGTCTCCCACCATCGACAATATTTTGAGCTTCAGTGGTATGACCGTCAACGTCACCAATTGGAACATACAGATTATTATCAGGACCAATTATAATGGCACCTCCATTATGACGCGGTCCTGGTATGGCTGGAAGGTCCAGAAGTAATTTAGGATTTACCAATTTATTATTATTCAATTCGTATCTGTATAATCGATTTCCTAGAGGCATATTGCCCTGTTGAGCTGATGCCGCTTCTGTATAATACAAGAAGACATGAGTTGCAGTAGTATTATTTCCAGTCATATTTTTGGTATTTGAAATGGCAATTCCTAACATGCCCCTTTCAACTTCCGGAGCTACATTGACGTGAAGAAGAGGTTCTGACAACATTTTACCATTTATGATCCTGTTTACTGTGCCCTTTGATTTCTCTAGAACTAATATATCGTTTGGACCAAGAAACGCCATGGTAGTAGGAAATTCAAGTCCTCTAAAAACCAGCTCTGCTTTTAGCTTAGGATCTTTGATGACAGGAATTCCAGCACCACGTGAAAAGTTGGAACCGGGAATCGCCTTTTCCGTTACATTCTGTGCATTAACAATATTTCCAATTGCAATAACATTTAGAATGAGAGTTGCAATTAGAACTACTATGGGTATTGTCTTTATAGCTAGCCAGTCTGTCATAAATAAACCTAAGAATAGATTTCTTATTAGTACGTTTAATACTTTCTTATTGGCATTCACAATGCTACTATATATATTATCATATTAACTAATCCTCATTAATTCAGGTTTGAATTAATTGGCATCAAAAAAAAAGTATATCATTGCTGCCGGTGTTTCATTTGCGTCTGTAATTGTAGCTGGTGTAGTTGCCTGGAGCAGAAGATCCAAAGCTATTCACACAGAAATTGACATTCAAGCGTCTGATCGCATTGTCTGGCAGGTCATTACAGATTTTCCACAATTTCATAGATGGAATCCCTTAATTCGTAGAATACAGGGAAACTTGAAGGAGGGATCAAAGCTAAAAGTGCGCATTCAAGCACCTGGCGAAAAAGGAATGACATTCAGACCAACAATTCTCAAAATAGAACCCAATAAAGAGCTTCGTTGGGTAGGAAGGCTTGCAATACCTGGGTTATTCGTAGGCGAAGAGATCTTCATGATAAAGCAACATACTAAGGATACTGTACGGTTTATCCATAAACAAACTTTTAATGGATTATTTGCTCTTCTTTATACAAGCAATTTCGATAATAACATACGACAAGGCTCAGACGCAATGAATCTTGCGTTAAAAGTGGAATCCGAACGAAAAGCCACTTCATCTGAGAAGTATTCCATTTGAAGATTCTGAGCTTTACCAGTCATGTTTCTGTTCAATACCTAGTTTCTATATTCACCTTTTTTCTGCTATTGAGCCGCGCAACATTATTTATTTATTGATGTGCATACAGAGGTGCCAGTAAATGTTCCTTTTTCGCCATTAAGAGCAGAAAAAGATATTGCACTACGTGTACCACACTGACCACTTATTGTAATATCTATAGCTGAACCAATGATAGTATTGCTTCTACAAAGAATATCTTGTTGTTCTGTACCAGTTAAAATGAAGTCATGTGATTTTGTTATCTCTGCCCTATAGATAGATCCGGTTTTATTGGGTGCGGGCGCTGTACCTGACAATTCAATATCCCAGTTACCACTAGATACGTTTCCTTTTTTGTTCTCTGCCGATTCAAATTGAATTTGCGCATTATTGAATATTCGTCCATCTGGACATATAATTGAGCCCCTTCCTGACGCTTTTACCGACTCTAGGGCTGATGCTGATTGAACAAAATGGCCTGGTATCAACCAGAGAATACCAATCGCTGTTATGATTAGCAAACTGCCTACTAGTTCCGTTAAGTTTTTTCTCTCGCTCCACAATATTATTACAATGCGATATATCTTTGTATTGAATAAATCTAATAATTTTTTTGCACTATGTTGTCATATAGTTTAATAGCTGAAGTTACTATATTGTATACCTAAGCTGTCGCCTAAGTAACCTCTATTTGGAACCAATTTTCAAGTTTTTTTTTAAACATTAAACTTTGCTTTTATGATACGATGCTATGTTTTATAAAACTGTCTAAAGTTACAGAAATTACATTGACGAAAAACTCTTTTAAAGCAATAATATCGTGTCTTGGCATACTCAAGAAAGGTTATATATAAACAATCATTACCCTAGTACAATTGGCAAATTGTATTGCTTTTCATTCTTACAAAGGCGGCACAGGTAAGACAACTATAGCCGCCAATTTTGCTGCCTCATTAGCAAACAGAGGATACCATGTATTCTTGCTAGATCTTGATATTTATGCCCCGAGTCTCCAGTCTTATTTTGAAAAAGAACCTAAGAAATGGATAAATGATTTCCTATACTCTAATGCAGAACTTGAAGAGGTTTTGACGGACCTTACACCTACTGTAATTGAAAACAATAAAAATAATAGTGAAAATAATAGGAAAAAAAATAAGAAGAGCAATAATGGTAAGTTATGGGTTGCCTTCTCCAATTCTAAGAAAGAAGAAATATACAAACTTGAAGGAGGTACCAGTGGCGGAGGAGGAGCAGGCAGGCAAGATACTTCAAAAATACAGCTTCTACGAAGGTTTATACTCTTACGAGAACAACTGATTTCACAATATGATGCTGACTATATTATAATAGATACCAGTCCTGGTATAAGATATTGGTCAATAAATGCATTAGCTGTTGCAGATACTCTTTTTTTAACTCTTAAAATGGGTGATCTTGATATTGAGGGCACACGAAAGATGGCTGATGAGATTTATGGGTCTTTTACAAAATTTGGAGCCAAGTCATATCTTCTACTCAATAGGGTAGCTGGCTACTGTGTTCCAAATATTCGAGATGAGACGCCAATGGTATCTCCAGCTACTGTTTCTAATGATGATTCTACTTTGCATCTTCGCAATAATGGGCCATCTGGTCTAATGCAGTTGCAACAAGAACAAACTAAAAAAGATGTTAAAAATATGCTCTCTGATGAAGTGGGAATGAATATTATTTCTGCAATACCATGCTATTGCGATATTCAATTTACTAGAAAGGAATTCTTAACGGTCCTTAGATATCCGGACCATCCTTTTGCAAAACAAGTTGAACAGCTTATCGAATCAATGCAAGGGGTTTTGCAGACGAAAGTTTAATCGGAGTCCTATATGGTATACTACATTAAATGGAATCCATTTCGCCATACTCATCCTTTAAATAAAGATGATAGCATTTGTCATTCTTGTTTCATTAATTATTCTTATACTCCCCCAGAGAAGTGCTTGAATTTCTTGTGAAATAGTTTGCTAACTAATTGAGACATTGACAGGTCTAGCAACAAACTCGCCGTGACCCAAGGTGTTACTATTGACATGTCCATCTTGCATAATAATCTCTCCTCTTACCATTGTCAATACAGGCCACCCTTGTGCTTTCCATCCATCGTATATAGTATAATCTGAGTACGACTGTAGTATTTCAGAAGTGATTCTTTGCTCCAGGTCAAGATCAACTATAACCAGATCCGCATCTGAACCTTCTTGGATCGTACCTTTCTTTGGGTACATACCAAAGATTCTGGCTGCATTGTAGCTTGTAACTTCTGAAATAGTCTCCATGCCGATCCTGCCCTCATTTACTCCTTTACTAAGTAAAATAGGCAGCATAGTGGCTATGCCCGGGAAACCCGCAAGGACAGACCACATATCTCCATCGTCCATTTTCATTGATATTCTGTTAGCAACGTGATCTGTCCCAATAGTATCTATTATGCCATTTCGTAAAGCCGACCACATGGTCTGCGTATCACTCTTAGACCTAATCGGAGGAACTACCTTTCCAGCAAGATTGTCATAGTCAGTAGTGTGGGTCAAATAATGAGGGCATGTTTCAATATAGAGATTAGATTTACCCTTTTCTTTTTCTGCTAAAATCGCATCTATTGCAGCTGTAGAACCTATATGTACAAAATATATATTTGAACCAAACTTTCTTCCGTAACCTGCTGCTTTGGATATGCTATATACTTCTGCTGAAGGCGGTCTGCAATCTGACCAAATCTTTAACAATGTAGAATTTGTACCTAATTCTTTCTTTTCTTTTCTAGCTTTGTGAATAAGCTGAGAGCAAATTGTTGGATCTTCCGCATGTATAAGTATAGGAGAATGGACCATTGATGCTTCTTCTATTATTGAAGAAGCTAATTCATCAGTCATATTCACTTCACTCTCTTTCATTCTGTGAGTACCAGGTTCTTGATCTACGAAAATATGATTAAGATCTTCTCCCAAATTCATATAAATTTTGAATGAGTTAATCCCAAATTCTTTCCGCAGGATAGCAATATCCTTTACCTGGTCTGAACTTAAGATCGATGCATGAATCGAATAGTCAATATGATGAGCACACTTGCTCGCCTCAAGATGCTTTTTCACATTTTTATAACTCTCACGCAATCTGAGCATCCTAATCATTGTAGTAACGCCTCCGACTGCTGCAGATCGCGATTCAGTTTGTGCTGCTTCCTCTATTGGTGTATAGACGCCATAATGTACATGTGGATCTATCGCTCCAGGAAGGATATATTTTCTATTTGCGTTAATTTTCCTTGAGGCTTGAATGTTATCGATTGATTTCCTTAGAGCCTTAATCTTGCCATCTTCTATCATAATATTTGTTTGAACTATCCCCACCTTAGGTATAACTACCCCTGAAGCATTTGTTATTAGAATATCACAGGAATTTTGCATGAGATTTAATAATCTATTCTAATTATACCCATTTTATGATTTACTAATTCATGAAATTCTGTGAACACTACCAGCGAGTATTAAACCTATTATTAAATATGGTAAGTTGCTCTGGAATCCTATTATCGTAGGATAGGAGTGTAAATATACCAGGCTAATAAACCGCGTACAAAAAAAAAGACTAGATGATTTGCTACACAATTATTAATAATGTTGCTCACCATACCCCTCTTATATCTATCTATGAAGGGTGAGTAAAGACTATATCACTGCCAATAGACGAATGCGAGGAATGGATATGGGACATTTTAGATTGCACTAAAGACTGTGGTTTTGAATATATTTCCGATGAGGATAAAGAATTTCTGATATTCAATACAAATGATTTCTTTGCCGACACTAAAGCATTACAAAAAATTAAGAGACTTACGGGTATGATACTAGTGCAGATGAGTACTCATAATTGTCAAACACAGCTCTGGTTTGTTAGACCTCGTTTGTTAAAACGCACAAAATAGTTTGTATAGTGAGTTAACTGGTCTGATGCATTTAAATGAAGTTTGATACCACTCAAATAGATTTCTGATCAAACAAGAAAAACTTCTTTTATACCATATATTCTTATATCTCTTTATACTAGCTAATGAATCTATATAATGAGCCTTAATATTATTATAGAAAAGGATAACATGGCCAGGATAGCCGGTTGTGCTACTTGGCTTTTCCAGGATACATCACTAGGGATTTGGGCATCTAAATAACATTATAAACTTAATTTATCGAACAATATGATATCAACAAAAGGTAAATCAGATAATTTTTTAGTCGAAAGCAATTAGACTCTAAAGAATTTTCAGCATGTGATTATATCTAATATGGCTAAACCCAACAAGGAATCATGTATATAGATATCACTCCGACTATGTCAGTACTAAAGTTAGAGACCGGCTCCCTATGGCAGATTCCACTGAAGCTATTGGCAAATGATGTTTTGTTAGTTCAGATTGATTCAGGTGGGTTGTTAGCTTCTGCTAAAAGAATTATCGCAATTTTCGTATCCAGGTTATAAATGATAAAGTGATAGTTATAGCATGCAAATCTTGAACGATTTAACACTTCGGCATCTGATATTAATAGCAAGTTTGAGTATAATCGTTTCTGCTCTTGTAAGTAGTAATGTCGTTTATGGACAACTAATGCCCAACGTACCTGCTAGTAGTTCTTCTAGTCCGTCAGGGTCAAAACTGCCGGGTGTAAAAATTACATCGCCTACTAAAGGACAAAAGGTTCCTGTTGGAGCCCTCTCCATATCTGGTGAATCTACCGACAACGCTGCTTCTGATTGTGCAGTTTCGGTTATCTTGAACGGGATTAAACCATATCAACCTTCCGCGCCTACAGGACCTAAGGGAGCAAACGATTATTCAGCATGGAAATTTACACTTACCCCTAAGTATGCTGTTATTAAAGAAGGAGCAAATAAGATAACCTCAAAGATTTCTTGTCACGAAGCTTCTGCTAACATGACCAAATTCTATAGTGTCAATGTGACTGGAGTTAGAAGTACCCAGACAGTTAGCAACAGCTCTGCGCCCTTATCCCTTCCAGTCCCTTCTAACATTACACAATCAACAATAATAAGCAATACTCCTTCAGCAAGTCCTATATCCAGTTATCCTCACAAGGGCGATTCAAATAATAATAATAATGACAATAACGGTCAGAATAGCAATTCCAGGGATAGCGGAAACCATGATGAAAACGGGGATGGAAGTAGCCAATCAACAATAAGTGTGATTTCAATCGGCTAGGACTGTACTTTTTTAATAAATACTTGATAAAAGAAGAAGAAAATATCTTCCCTATCTTTAGGATTTAGGTATTATCAATTAGACTAGGATTTATGATTAAAAATCATATACATTATAAATGATGTATTCTACCCTAACGTGAGACCTTCTTGGCTATTCTTCACTTTTTTTATGAACTTTGTGGAAGCTTGCCAAAAGTCTATTCTATATATGCTCGATATTAATCGTGTGTTTATCAACTATACTTGGTAAGAATAACATAGTAACTGCAAATCGACGTTACTATTGAATATAACATTGAATATAACGCGGGTTTAGTTATTTGTCTGTAATTGCAGCGCTACCTATAAACGGCTATACAATATTTCATTAACTATCCCTCGGTGCTGAGTTCATTATGGGTTTGGTTTATTTCTATATTGGTTGAATTCGTGGTAGACTTTTGGCAAGGTTTATCGTTTGCACATACGGTCTGTTCGCACGGTTTATTACCCTTGCAGGTGATTCCAATACTTTTGTCTTCTGCTTGTACACGTTGTATATCATTAATTGTATATACTGACAACGCGACCTCTAGTATCAACGCACTTACCGCTAATAAGTGACGCTTATTCATCATTAATTTAATACTCGTTAAGTTATATCTGATTTAAGATACTTGCTACTATAGCATTAAATAGATATATTTATTTCGTCGAAATAAATATTAAAATGATCCATTGGCTGATTAAGCAAAGGATTTCGTCACAATAGCTCGCTGGCAGAGACGCCATGACGCTACTCTTATTGTATGCGCAGTAGACATAATCCGACTCAAATGAAGTGATTTGTTCCAATAATGTCGTATTAGTGTCATGACTCTAAGTAAATACTTGTGTAAGACAATTCAAATAAAAGTGTGCTTTCTCTTCATTTCCAAGTCCCATCCGATTTTTTCATCTTTTCTACTTCCCTATCGATAGCATCACCCATTACATCAAGCTCTTCCAATCCTCCAAATTTTTGATATATTAACCTCTCCAACAACTGTAATACACTCTTCGCAGAACGGTATTGTGGTATTTGTGGATCATTTATCTCGCCATAGAGTCCTATGCCCTGGATATTATTTAATTTTGCAAAACCAAGAATAAGACCATTGAAACCTGTGATGAGGGATGATGGAGGAGTTATTTCAACACCAAAACTCCTAACTTGTTCCTTTAACTCTGGAGAGCTTGTGGTGACTAAGGTTTTTGGATTCTTTCCTACTTCTCTGTCAGTGTGAAATGCACCTAACGTATAGATCAATTGACTTGAATACGTTTTGGCTACATTGATCACGTCTTGACACAGCTCATAAAGCTCCTTATTGGTTTGCGGCTGGCCTATACCACCTCCAAACACTATGATGTTTCTGGCATATCGGTATTCCCATTTTCCTTGTTGAAATTCGATGTAACCACCTTTATCTATGACGTAATTAGGGTAAGAAGCGGAGACATATCTGAAGAGCTGTGTTTTTAGGCGTCTATTCATAAATTCAATTGCGATACTACCAATATTGGCCATGTCTTGCATAGCGGCGACGGTTATTGGTTTTTTAACCTTTGGCTCTTCAAAGTTGACAAAATCCATAATATATTCATGTCAATGGAAATTAAAAAGATTATAATGCTCATGCGTAAGCTATACCTCCTAATTAGCTAATCTGCAATTATTGAGGGAGTTTCTCCATATTTTACCATCTTATATCATTGAAATATCATATCTGATTTTCCTCGTAATCTTAGGCTCCCTAATCACTATCACTAATCACATCATAAGTAAAATCGGACACGTAGTTTATATCATAAGGTAGCATGGAGTTTGATAGGGTCGTTTTGAAGCACGCATAATATATTTTTATATTTATATATTTATATTATATTTTTATCTAATAATAGTTAAACAGCAATAATATAACATTTCTCAGTAAAAGGAGACAGAATAATGGGATCGAAGCACATAAAATAAAAAGAGAGCAATGTATACCAGTTGGCACGCCCTGTTATCATTACCAAAATCAATAGGACACACCGCATAGTGTCCATCATAAATTCTAGGCAAAACGGTCTCTGTTATTTCTGTGAAGAGAAAATTGTTGACACAGATATCCTAGTTAGTACAGGCATTCCTAGAAGTTACTATCACATACAATGTGCCAAAAGACTGCACATAATTTAATAGCACGGGTAATAATCTTCCTTCGCATGAGATCATTATACTAAGCATAAATTGTCAATTCTATTCTGCTTATTGACAAGTAACTAGAAAACTAACTCTGTAATAGAACTACAAAATAGGAAAAATGTGGCAACTTGTGCAAATAAAGTATTTCACTTAAGAATTTGAATTTTAGGCTGGAGCAAGAACTACGTCAGAACTGGTCAAATCTGTCAAAGCTTGATCCAGCATCACTAATCAGCTCCACTAGTGCAGTCTGTGGGGTTATTATTAGCGTTTATCTGTAGATTGCACTTCTCCTCCGCCTGTCGCAGTATCAGCATTGTTACCTATCATTGCACTTTCTAATGGGCTCATTCCCATCCCCATGAAAGACATCATAGATGTAAAAAAAAGATCATGTTCATTATGCCTGAAAATAGCATCAGGGGTATCCACATCCTATTTGTCTTCATATAATTTTGGAGCTGAGTGCTATTGCCGTTATCACACCATTGCTGCATTTGCTGCATCTTTTTTTCTAATTCCTTCCTTTTTACATTAAGAAGTGTAATGCTTGTCCCGTTGACTTTAACTTCTACTTTCTTGTTTCCAAAGGAACCTTTCTTCTCCGTCTTAACTATCAATCTCTGCGAGGAAAGATCATTTATAATAAGTTCAACTTCAGACTTTTGCAACTTAGTAGCCTTGGTAATGCTCGCAAAATCTTGTCAAACCCTTATCTATCGCATTAAGTGTCATAAAATAATTCGGGCTATCACTAACGTTACTATTGGTATACATAAATATCCATTCTATAGAAGCTCATTTAAATTCTTATTCAGCTTTTCTCAGAAATAGCCAAAGAGACGCCAGCGACATATTGATGATATGAGGCCAAATACCAAATTTACACACAGACAATTGAATTCAGGTTTGATTATAACTTCTTTTTTAACTTGTGCTCTCAAAGAATTTATGCCCAGACGAATTAGATCTATATCATTGGTTTCGACAAGAGATGATTTTACTGCGATACTTCATACTGACTAGTATAACTCCAAGTAATGTTACTGTAAATACTAAAGGAGTGACTACACCAAACTCTGGCATTATATAAGTGCCTGATATTTCAATCACGTCAGAACCTCCTTCGAAGTAGATTAATAAAGTTCTCGTTTGGGCGTTCTTCTTTATTTCATCAGCAGCCGTGTATTGACCATTAACAAATACAACATAATCATCATCAATATTGCCTTGTTTTTTAGAGTCGATCAAAGACCGTGGAAGCTCGATTATTAGTTTTCCATTTGACGTTGATGAAATATCAAAGAGTAACGTTGTATTATCTTTCTCTACCGATATACCTTTGACACTACCACCTGTAATCTGATATTTGATTGGATGCATCTTTCCTCGATAGTTGAGCATAAATGTGCTATTGCCTTTTTCTTTGAATCCTGTAGACACGTTATCATTATTAGTTATTGTAGCCGGTTCAATTGTGATTGTTGATTTAACAGTACGAGGTAAAGAATTAATTGTTGATGTAGTATTAGCCCCAATGGCATAGGTATCTGCTTTATTGCTTTGAGTTTTTAATAATGCAGTACTCCTGTTTGCTTCAGGGGCAGTCATGTTATCTTGATCAATTGTGGCTCTTGATGTGATATAATTAGGGTTCGAGGCTGGTTCTATGGAAACGCTTTCCTTTAATTGTCTCTTGTCGTAGAGATTACTTTTGGAGGATTGGAAAGGTGTTTTAGACATAACAGTATTGTTATTTGGATTTGGCATAACAAATAAGAATGGATCAGCATGATCGTTTTTTGTTTCTTGTGAGAATTTCTGAGTATGAGTTTCTTTCTCTATTTCCGTTACTCTATTTGAGTTTTGTATATTATCTGTAGCATATGTCGATGGCGGCTGTGGTGAGCTATCAACTCCAATAATATTTACTGAATGATACTTGGTCAAAACTATTGAGCCAAAATTACAAGAGAGCACAGCAAATATTTGATTCGCTCCTTTAGTTATGAGATGAGAGTCTCTACTGTCTGTAAACATCCATGTCGAATAGTCATCTGGCAACTTGGGACCAGCTGCCAAGGCTCGTTGGTATGGTTCTTTCGTATCCGATCCTATAGAGACTGTACAATTGGTTGTTTGATTATCTGTTGAGGTTCCAAAGATTGTTAAAGGGCTACCTGCTGTAACTCGTAGACCTGATGAAGGATATGTTATCTTTACACCCATGATAGATGGTACTTCCTTACCTTGAACAGTATTAGAAGAGGGAGAAGAAAAGGAAAATGCAGGATCAAAATATGAATATACTATAGTAGAGGTTAGGATCATTCCAAACGTGAGCATCAGCATTAGTGCTAATGGTTCAATTCTTAACTGAGCATATCTCTTCACAATAATAGTGTAATGGAATTCTAGTATACTAAATTACTAGAGAAAAAAAACATTGATTATTTACTTCTAATATGTTATATAGTAACAGTTTATATGATATCCTAGCGATGCCTATATAATAAAGGAAAAGCATCCACTAATGAGGAGTATAAGACTCCTGACACACCCATAACAAGGATGACTGCAGTCTCAGGAGAATTCTACAAATAGATAACCTAAGGTGACACAGTTTGTTTTATGCGCACCAGATTTATGAACAATTAAAACAACATCTTATGCCTCTTCTTTTTGATTATATTTTCCTTGTCCCCATCTCAAGTTGACTAGGCTTTTGATTTTTAGGATAAATTCCCATAATTGTTCTCAGCTCCATTGAATTATACATGCCTATGGAACACACTGTAAACAAGAGATATTAACGCCAATGTATGTATGAATTAACATCTATAATGTACAAGTTATCATTCTTTGCCTTTCATCGGAATTCAAGGTTGTGAACTGGCTGAAATCTCCGGAATAAAGTCAGTGGAAAGAGCAGTAGTATATAGTAGATGGATGCTAGAATTTATCTTCATCAATAATCTCAACCAAAGATTCAATAATAGGGCTTATACTACCACCGTAGTCAGATCTATTTCTCGTTTAAGACTACACTATTGTTTCTACTATGTTTACACATAAGCTTATACTGGCGAGCGATCTAGGTTTTTTCAACCCATAGAATTCAGAGAAACTTTGTCTGTTGCCATGAAATGATGCATCCAGTCAGAATGGAGATGTAAGTATTGAAATCAAAAACGTCACAAATAGTGCCGAAACCAAAAGGATTAATAGATAAACATCACTGCTGATTCCCAGACTCATCTAATGTATAAAATATGTCAGATGCTTGCAATAACATATGATTTACCTACCCGATAACGTCTAAAAAACGCTCTTTAGAAAGGTCTCCGTTTATAATTTTTTCTTGAGATGTCCAAATACACCGGCTATATGATGACCATATCTCTTCCCATTCTAGACCGCAATTGCAGCAGGTAATTAGTTGAAGTGAATGTATGTCGTCCCTCTCATGTCTTTGAATTGTTAGAGGCTTATCCGATCTACACCTTCTACATGCATTCGACATTATAATTTTGGTATCTGAGGTCAAGTTAGTAAGTTTTGTTGGAAAAATACCATAAAGTATGTACACTAATAATTCTTCAAACACATTGAAAATAAGTCTTTGCATCAATATTTATTGGTAAAAATGAAGCAAGAATGCCAACAGGAAAAGGGATGTTTTCTATCCTTTTCGAATAAATAGAGAAGAGCTATATCCAATTAGCACGGTGCGGCTTGGTGCAGCATCTTAAAGTCAGAAATACAAGTCTAATACATATCTAGCTTATTTTTCAGTCTACTCCTGCTAATTTACTACATCCTGTTCTTCCTCTTATTATTGGATGTTTTGATCCTCCTGATGATGTATCCCCCTATTATCTTCCCCCTTTAAGGTTCTTGAAAGGTTTGCCTCTATGCTTTTGTTTTATATGCCGGTAAGCGTTTCTGTAAAACGTCTCTCCCATTCGTTACATTGGTTGCAGGGGTAAAAAATGACTTTTATGAAATTATTGAAATCAGTTCTACGGTTACTTTCGTTACGTGAAGTACACGTTTGCCAAATTTGCATACTTTGAACAGGTTATTTCATTTCTTAGACCTCTAAAGTATTTTGTATACAATCATAAACCAATTTGACATAGCAAATTAGTAGGAACACCTATAGCAACCTATTAAATTAGTGCTATGTATGTCAGCAGAGAATAATTTTCCTGTAGGCCAGGAAAAGATCAGGCCTGTAGATTCTGGAAAAGAAATCTCGACAACATATGACCAACTTTTTGATAATATTGTGGGCTATAACAACATCAAAAGACTGTTCAGTATGTCATTGTCATCGGAAAAGCCTGTTCACATATTATTGATCGGGCCACCTGCTTCTGCTAAGACTCTCTTTATGCTAGAATGTATAAGGCTACAGCGTTCTTATTTTACACTCGGGAGTCACAGTACAAAATCTGGAATGATAGATTATCTATTCGAGAAACGTCCTAGGTATTTGATTATAGATGAAATTGAACATATGCCAATAAAAGACCAGACAGCTCTACTGAGTTTGATGGAAACAGGTATTATTGCAGAAACAAAATTTCAAAGGACTCGCAATACACAGATGAAAACATGGGTATTTGCAACTGGTAACAATGAGGAACATATGTTAACACCGTTATTATCCAGATTTGTCGTCCTACATTTTAAACAATATAAGTTTGAGAGCTTTCATGAAATAGCAATACATATGCTTGGTCATGAGGGAGTCTCTAAAGAAGTTGCTAGTGCGGTGGCTGATGGAGTATGGTATAAATTGAAATCTAAAGATATTAGAGATTGTATAAAAATTGGCCATCTCGCAAAGGCTAAAGAGGATGTCAATTGGATTGTAGAAACACTCAGAAATTATAGGTAATCAAAAATCCCACTCTTTATCTCCATGTAGATGATATTAATAGGTGTAGCTGCCTAGAAGCTGTATTTTCCAAATGCACCTGTCCTAAACCTAAATACAATACATGTTTATTTTTGTAGTACGTATTTCCTTTGTGAGCGCTCAGCGTAGGGTTCAGATTGAAGGATAATACAAATACTCGTGTACCAACAGTAATGAATCCGTCAAACGTCCATTCAAAGTTGCTATGTATGAACTAAGATTCCGGAGTATGAACGATTTATTTTTTTGCCAAAGCAACTCATATTTGTGATCCTTTGAGTTCCTGCAATTTCAACTCTTTTTGAATCAATTACTTATTGTTGGAACCGCGCCATCAGCTTCAAGCGGTAGTGAGTCCGATATCAATGATAATTATGACCTCAAACACCCTTATACGTTGTTTCATGAAATAATGGCATTGAGAATCTCGCTAAAAAAAAGAGATAGCCATTGCATCAGTAAAATTCGAAAAGGCTAGATCATAACTGCACATACTTTACTCTTCCTCGTATTTTTATATCTATCAGTGCGATTAAATCTATTCGAATTGAGATGTTGGCAATATAAAGTGCTTTTTCTCGGTAATGATGCCTATTGCAAAATACGAGAACAACTAATTCCTAAGACAACAGCTTCTCTCTCGTCGGACAACACAGATACAGAATAATGTTAAGTGTCAAATTTATATAATAGTGTTATTACAGTTATTACTAGTGATAAAAACTGTCCAGCTAGAACGAACCAGAGCTAATTTTCGTGGCTATGTAATTACACATGAGCACGATTTCACTCCGATAAAACTCAACGACACAAGAAATTACTGTATAAAGTGTTTAACATGTGACACGTTCTTCTGTGAAAGATGTGGCAAGATACTAGCTGACTGATAATATTATTTTAGTCTGGAATTGAGTTTGTTATCAATTAACTATATTTGTTTTCTCAATTACGTGACATAGATTTTACATATTGAACATCGAACGTTTAAACATTGCTGTCTCGTCAGCTAACTGAATTGTAAACTAGTACCTCTGATCTTCCTAGGCATGTACTATATTCTTAAAAACCTATCTGACAGATTTATTAGTAGTTACCTAACCGGCAATACTTTGGATAATTTCTCCTTCTGAGCTAAAGCTTAACAGGAGCAGTCTCATCGATATTCTAGATCGATCCGCGTGTCAAATTAATTATTTTTATACAGTCAATTCATGCTGAAGTTTACCAGGCAAGAGGTAATTTCAGTTACATTAGAGTTTGTGAAAAAGCGTCTAGAGAAGGAGATAATGATATAGTTCTTGCTATATAACGAACGTAGACGAGAATATTACAATACCATGTCAGATAAAGTTGGCTGCTAGCTATATCTGACAAAGCACGGAAAGGGTAAAGAAGAGAAAACGGAGGAATAAGAGAAAGTGAGATATGGTTCTCCTTCTGGAGTTACGAAAACATACCGTATAATACTTTATTATGAATCAGATCAAGGACCATTGCCATTAGACAAAGTGATACCAAAGATGGTAGAATCTAATGGAAGAGAGCACGTCTGGAATGTGGAAGCGGAACAACAAGTTCAAGCTGAAAATGGTGCTTTTGTTAATGCCGGATCGGAAACATATGACATATGCGATGATAACCCTGTCAAACCATTTAGTTTAAGAACTAACAATCCTTCACGAGAAGTTACAACCTCACCCCAACCAAAATGGAAAGACAAGGAAGACGGCTATCAAAATACCTGTAGTAGTAATTGTGTCAATTCATCAAAACAAACCTCACTTTCCGACTTTGGGCTACTAATCTAATTTAGTCTAGTCTTGTAACTATCGCTGTTTTGAAAGATCTGCATGTTTCAATTCTCTTCCTTTGTCATCAGGCAGCTTTGTTTCAAACATCATTTGTTTAAACTTTGCGTATGGTTAACAGGATTACTCTTGTTATTGACCAATCTGATCGCCTGTATCAATTAATGCGAATATTTCTGTTATCCGTCACTAACAACTATAATCTATATTTTACTACATCCTACAAAACTGAGCAAAAAGATCATGTAATTGCATCAGTTAGATATATAGTCTAGGTGGCTTCATTTAAAGTGATTCTAGTAAGCCTATCCTCGAATCAAGATTACATCTTCTATGATATGTTATAAGTTGTTATCTTATTTTTTTCGAGTGACAGTAGCTTTCTGTGCAAACTGCATAGATAATAATATTTTAGATTCTTCTGTTTCCCTGCTTTCTTTCAACTTTGCCTTATATTTGAGGTTTCGAGGCTTGGTTCTTAATCTATATCCACAACAAGGACACCATAAACCATCCCATTTTATAAAAAGTTCGCACACCTGACATCGTTTTTGTCCAATAACATATCGACCACAACCAGCTGGTTTTTGTGCTTTATGTCTTATACATCTACCTTTACAAGTCATTTTTAATGTCCTCCCTTAGTTAGATATTGTATGATGTTGATATTATACTTTTCATAAGCAAAGTCATGAATTTCTAGAGAAGGGGGTTCAGAATTTTTAGTTATTTTAACCTGACTTTGCATTTTCTAATAGCTCTGATAGAATAAGAAGGATGGAAATAGATTTTCCAAATCATCTATGGCAAATTATTTGGAATTATGTTATAAATTATTTAAATATAATGATTCTCTAAATCATTTTTAATGATGAAAGTTAGTTCAAGCACTGAGGCCTTGATTATAGCGACCGTCATATCTGGATTAGCAATAGGTCCAACGCTCTTAATGGATCATCCAGTTAAAGCTGCCCCAGGTGGTTCGTTAACTTGTGATACCAGCAAGCACACAAAAGATTATTGTGATGGATTTGTAGTAGGAAAAACTGATTGCAGAGATAAAAAACGCTTTGACACCTCAGGCCACTCAAAGAATTGGAGTGACGGATACAAGGCTGGCTGGACTGGTGCCGGCTGCCATGTACCATAATAAATGACGGTTAAAGAGATTGCTATGAAATGAAATAGCTGTGCGATTAGGCCTATGAATTGTCTCAGTAGTCAAAAACTATAGAAAATCTCCGGATCTTCTTTCTATTTTTTTTATTTATTGTATGTCTTTCGACGAAATAAAAAAGCCTCATGTGTTGTGAGGACGCTTCTCAGATAACTTTTTATCTCTTCTTTTTGTCGCTCCCTTCTTTCTCAGCATAATTGGGTTTCGTTGATTCCTGAGATTGTCTTTGTCTATTGAAGGAAGAGTCTAAGACTTCTAAAGAAACAAACATACGCAATCCATAAAATCATTCTCAAAATTTAGATTAAGCTTACAAAGGAGCCTTGAGCTTCTTTACTTGGAATGCTTCCAAGATCCAGGGTTATCCTTGATAGCACAAGTCTATATTGTCATGATCAACAACTATCTCGTGTTGTTGCTGCTGTCTTCCTCTTGTTGCTGCTGGGCTTTTTGAAGGCAGATCTTCCCATTAAATAAAACAAGATTACAAACAAAATACAGATGAAACTATACCTTTCGATATTGCCGTTTATACAACTATACATTTCTCATATCCTTCAAGACTTTTCTGAATCGAAATTCTAGCTTTATTATATAGAAAATCTTTTTTAGAGCTTTTGTGATATCATAGTCGGTGTCTTACCCAAAAGATATTTTCTCTAGAATGTATGCAGGATTAGGTAAAATTGATCATGGCTTACTTTATCCAAAGGAGGAGAGAGAGGAGGTAAACCTTGAAGAAGTAGATGAAACCTTACAGACCAATATTTTTAATACTATGCTAAATAGGAGATCTCAAAGGAAATTTGAAAATAAACCTGTTGAAACTTCAAAAGTTGAAATGATTTTTGCTGCTGCTGATACAGCTCCCACAGCTGGAGGCTTTCAAGGCTTTGAAATATATCATGTTAAAAATCCAGTGATCAAACTAAAGCTTGTTGATGCAGCTAACAAGCAGCCGTATGTCAATGCTCCTGTTGTTCTTGTATTCTGCATGAATCCTGATAGAGTAAAGATGAACTTTCCACCCAATATTCTTAAAAAATTCTCTTTACAAGATGCTACTCTCGCAGCAGCATATTCACAGCTTGCAGCACATGCACTAGGTTTAAGCTCTATATGGATAGGAATGTTAGATGAAGAAAAAGTAATGCGTGCTATAGGAACTCCGCTGTTGCCATCATCTATCCTATCCATAGGATATCCACAAAAGATGCTTCAGCCTAAACCGAAAAGGAATCTAATAGAATTGATCCATGAAGTTTAATTGGCTTCAGGTACACATCTAGCTATATTATTTTTACAATACGTTCCAATCAAAGAAAGTAAATATAACGAATGTTCCTAAAGGAGGAGATTTATCTTCTACAAAATGATATTCAGGCATTAACAATAATTCTTGTGTTACTAATCTGCATTATATAGTATCTTTAACATTTTTACATTTATTCACTCAGCGTTTCTATTAGCATAATCTCTAGTCAATTGTCCTAACTAGAGTAGCGTAAACTATTATCTGGCGTGGCAACTGAATGGAAGATTCTTTAAATGAAGAACCACCAAGCTTACAGATAGCTTTGATCGTAAATCATCTATAACGCGCTGCAAAGGTATATGGTTCATTACCCTCCAAGTCATGAAGGAATTGTATTCTTATCAGTGTACCATATACGACCAAATCACGCGCAAGAATCTCTAAACGTGTAGCCAATCTTTTATTGATTACTTTGCCATTGGTATTGAAGTCTTCATCCCCATTGACTGATACACCATATGGCATACTCCATCCATAACATTGCCGTACAGCCGTACGCATTTGGTCCATCACTGTTAAGCCCTTTTCATGGGATGCACAGAGATAGGCAAATGTTTTACCAGCGAACTCTTCCCAAAAATGATCCAAAAAATTCTTTATCACACCTGACATAGAGCCATGATAATCAGGTGAGGCCAGTACAAATGCATCGGCCCAATTGACTGCCTCTACTACTCGTTTCATTCCATTATGCCTAGTTAGGCCACGAGTGGGATCATATATCGGTAGTTTAGTCTGGCGCAAGTCTATCAGACGTGTCTTTGCACCGTATTTTTCTCTAGTGGCTTGTAGCACAATATTCAGTGCACGAATACTGTGTGAATTTTCACGCATACTACTACTGACTCCCAAGATCTTAATGACGGCTGGTTGCTGGTGGTTTAAATTTGAGTTAGTGGGTTTAGATACTGGTAGCATTTTTTTCCCAGATATCAATAAATAATTAACTCTGTTGAATTCATAGCCTTAACGGATAGCTTACTTTCTTCTTCCCCTAGGTTTACTGCATCTCTTGTATCCATAGTATAATTGTTATGAATGAGTTGTTATTATTATTACTTTTCTGATTGATATCTATCTTGCGTCTATTACAAATAGCCACGCTTTTTGGTAGCTTTACTAAAGATATGTACTTTATAATCGCAGATCGTATACTCGGTTAAGTGGTTCTTCTTTAAGGATAATCATCAAACATACTACTTATGTAAGTAGTCAATTTGTTTCTTAATTGAATGACCCTTGCACGTTTATGCCCATCAAGATCAGTGAGCAACAATGTATCCAATCCCTCGACAAGATATTGAATATTTGACAGTGTTAAAAGAGTGTTGTTTTCTATCTCCCTTTGTAGATGGCCGTGTTCTTCCTGTTTTTTACTGTCCATCAGTATATGGCATTGTTGGATAATGTTAAGCCTTTTGGTGTGCGAAACGCTGAGCATTAGGTGTAGACGTGATTTAGGTTTATTGGATCAGGCTTTTTTTTATTCAGGAATTTAAGGTCTATTTTTATATATATTCTGCAGGAAAGGTTATAGTCGACGTAATAGTTAGTGGGCAGTCAGTCAGCAGTACGGTTATAGATGAAAGTCAATGAGTACATCAATATAATATTTAACACTAGTAGTAATATCATAGTTTGCTGTTTCACTGTTTGCACTATTACATCTTATCTCTTTGTTTTCTCAATAGATTTTTGACCTTTCTTCTTTCTTCTAATTATGAAAATCAAGCCAATTATCACAAAGGGAGAAGCCAAAGAAGCAGCAAGAAGTAACGGTGAATAAGAAGAAGAGAAAAACAAATATTCAAGAAAGGAATGGAATACTATTATTGGAAAAGTGAACGTGATGTTTTGACCTGTATAAGGATCATCGATTATATCAACGTTCAGCTCATAAATGCCGGCTTTTGAGAACAAATAATTGTATGTATAATGACCGTAGGGTACTACTATAGGACTTGTTTTTTCTAATTCGACTCCGTGTTTTGCTATACGAATAAAGATAGGAAGATCCACTAGAGCGTCACCGTTAACACTGCCGATTTTTAATAAAATTTTAGTATTTTGATTAGTAATAGGAGCTTTGGGATCTGTCTTCAATTCCATGTCATAGTTGCCAATTCTTTGGGGTATAGAATCTCTAAGTACGTCAGCAGAAGCCTCTTGTATATGCACCAAGCCCATTAGTATAAGGCTCACAATAAGCGTAAAAGCAATCGCAATGCGCCTATGCATATTGATGAATCACAACCTGCTTTCTTCCTTCTTTAATATTTTAGTTTTATTTATATATGCTTCCAGCGTCTATGAGCGAGTGCCTAAGACACGAACAAACTAACACGAAGAATATTAATGTCATTTCATGATGGGAATAATATCTCTGACTGCCATTTTCTTAGTAAGCCTTTGTTGAAATCTTGCTTATTAACCAGTTAATCATTTTCTTATGCTGTGATAAGATCAATGCTATAACTAATGATTCACTTGGGAAACGTTCTCCGTTTGCATTGACTATAAGATCAGCATAGTTGCAATAGTTATTTAACATCTTTTTGAATAGTTCCTTATCTTTCTCTGAATGCAAATTGTTTGCAAAGCTCCTCCATGTCTGTACTTCTACAGTAAAAGTGTCTTTGTTTAAAAATAGGTTCATCAAAATAATCTAATATTAAGACTTTTTCTATGCTTTTTAAAAATTGGAGCACCTAGAAGAGGGAGAGAGGGTTTGCATTAAATAGATAAAACAGAGGATCGTAGAACGAATAATATCCTTTGAACAGAATGCTCTCATATTTGTTATATTGAGAATGAGTAAATAAGAAACTAAAAGTTAAGGGATATGAAATAGAATGTGGAATTCTGTAAGTTGAAGGACTTGAATATGAGGACGTATGATAATACTATCAAATCAATATCGTCTATTCTTAAACAACTCTTCTTGATGGAATTCAGCGTCAATATTAATTCTGTGATCGTGAGCGGATGTCTATAAGGTTCTCGATTTCCTATAGTCGCTAAGACTTGTCTACACCATCTCCATTGTTGACCTAAGCTAAAGTTGTGTCCAAAATCATTTCTAAAGGGAAACCAATATTGTAATTCTTTTTGCTTTCGACCGAAAGATACGGTAGATTTACAAGCATCGTGTGATAATCGACTTAAGCGATAATCAAATTTCTGAAAGCTTTAAGATGCTTAGCACTTAACTACTAGATCGGTAGCAGAGCATATGGACACCTTTGAATGTATAACAACCAAGCTTGAGCTAAGAGAGTTCAGTTCGCATGAAGTCCCATCGGAGATCAGATTAAAGATCCTTGAAGCTGCTAGACTAACAGGTACTGGTCTTAACACCCAGCACTGGCGATTTATTCTAGTCGAAAACAAAGACAATCTTAAGAGGCTGGCTGACGATAGTACTAGTGGAAGATGGGTTGCAGGTGCCAATTTTGCGGTTATAATACTGACAAATCCGAGGTACAATTTTCATTTGATTGATGCAGGAAGGGTACTACAGAATATGCAGTTGGCCGCATGGAATGATGGGGTAGGTTCAGGTTTGTTCACAGGAATAATGGAAGAAAAACTTCGAAGTGATTTTGGGATTCCAAAGGAGATGAGTCCTACGATCATAGTGGGCTTTGGATATCCGTTAAATGAGTTGACAGGTAAGAGAAAGAACCGTCTGCCACTTTATGAACTAGTATACAATGAAAAATATGGAAACTCCAAGGCAGTATGAGGGGATACTGAGCCCGAATTCCCAAATCCCCAAATTCTTACTATGTCTCAAGTTCCCACTGAAGCCTTCCCGCTAATAGACCAGTAATTAAGGAAGCAATACTAGACAAGTAACCAATTGTAGATCCAGGCATAGTAGACTGCGATTTGAACGTGCCGTCACGTTTTGGGTATGGTAAACATAAATTGTCCACAGGAAAAGGGAAAGTTCCAGTATTAGAATTTTTTCTTGCTACCCTGACGGTATAGTATCTAAAAGTAGAGATCAGAGGAGGAGTCAATTTTGCTTGAGGAAATATCCTCACCACGTCTGGTATCGTTATCTGTTATAGATCTGTTGTTAACTATTTTATCTGAGGTCACTGAATCGATTGCAAGATTAGAATTGGTAATCGTCCAATTTGCTAGTTTGGATGATGTTGTAACCGCGCTACCGGCTGACCTTAGTCCTGTAACTGAATCATCTGGTATATCAGGTAGCGATATGCCAGATGGTAACTGACTCCATATATGACCGCCTCGGTATCGTAGGCGCAACAATAAATATTTCAGGAATAGGATGCTTCTCCTCTTTCCGACCTTCTTGTACTTGTACTGCTGCCGTTGTTGCATGTAAAGGTGTAAAGTGAAATACTGGTAAACACTAATTGCAGCGGATATCGAACTCAGACCCAGAGATATAATAACACTAACTATTATTTTTATTATTGAGTTTTGCATTACAAACCACAGTGGAGATTAGTTAATTATCTTCTAGCTAGTTAGCACCTTTACACTAAATGCCTAGAGAAATTAAACACTGATGAGAATTGTCCCTTCTGGACGTCTCTTTAGAAAGGAAGTCTATTGAGTTGCCTTGATTTCTGAAAAATGTTCATATCTTCGTTTTGTCACCGGTTTGGAGTTGGACTTAAAGCAGTTTTTATCATCCTAATCTGAGAAAGTGTTGTATATTCTTCGTAATTTGTAGAGAGTAAATGTTGTATATTATATTTTCTTTACAATTATCTCCATTATTACCTTCAAGGCATATTCTTATTATCCCTGTAAAATTTAAGAATCGCTATTCTTATTTAGAATCCTACCAAAAAAATGGATCTATCATTACACACCTTATTAGCAGGACCGATCTTACGGCGAGCTGAGCCAAAGCAAGTGTCTATCTGGATTGCTTGTAGTATACCTTTAATAATTCGTGCCGAGATCTTTCGAGTAGCCGATTTAGAGCCTATAAGCGGTACTCAGAACAAAAATAATACTGAACAGGCTAAACCAATTGGATTAGGATCCGCTACTTGTATAAGACTTAGAGCATCTTTATATTGGTCTCGTAACCGCCAAACCGATTCCACAGGCCGAAACTAGCAGGAATAGAAATAATTCCACAAATATGGATTTTAGTAGTTTTCCTACACACGAACTATTAGCATATGATATTGAACTTTCCTATTATGAAGGCAATATCAAAAAATGCCAGAGACTGCAAGACCTTGGTCTTTTAACCGGTGACAATGCCGTCATCTATACTAATCGACATGATGATGATGAGGTAGTCTTATTGCCAACATTTTTTCGGCAAGGACAAACCGATAATAACAAGCCGTTAAATATCCTCCACGGTTCATGCCGTAAACCCCATGGAAAGGGAGAAGAATGTCTAGCTATAGCGGATCGCTTAATAGCTGCCTAAGTTAAGAATTTGAACAAAAGGCCAAGTGTTCTTTTTCTTACTGGCGATCAAATTTATGCCGATGATGTAGCGGGGCCGCTTATTCAACATTTGACTGAATTTGGCGCGCATTTGCTCGGATGGGAAGAAGAGATAGTTGGACTAAATAAAAAACTAACTGAAATAGGGTCAGGAGAGCGCCAACAGTTCATATCAGAACATGCTAAATTTACCTCTGGAAATGGAGGGAATCATTTGATTAGCTTTGGTGAATTCGCAGCAATGTATTTAATTTCATGGAATATCCAAAATTGGCCACTATTATTTCAAGATATTGAATTTGTCGCCGAAAAAAAGGTTAAGAGAAAATATCAAATCGAAATCGAGCAATTGAAAAGATCCCAGAGGGCACTACCAGTGGTGAGACGGATTTTGGCCAATATACCCACATACATGATGTTTGACGATCATGACATAACAGATGACTGGAACATTACCAGGGAATGGAATGGAAGAGTGAAAGAAAGTGATTATGGAAAACAGATTGTAGCTAATGGTTTAGCCGCATTTTGGGCATTCCAAGCATGGGGGAATGATCCTAGTTTGTATAGTGATGAATTTATTACGGGGATTACTCAATATTTAGATAAAAATGGGAATCCCAATATTCATACTAGGAAATCCTTTGTAGACTACCTTTGGAACTTTCATGATTGGACATTTGCAGCTCCCACATATCCCGTGACAATCTTTATTGACAGTCGAACACAACGCAAATATGACAGTTTGAAAGGACCGCCTATACTTCTCAATGATGAAGGTTTGGAATCTATTTCTCGAACAACGTACAAAGTTAATTATTATAATAGAGGCGATCCGATCCTCATAGTCTCACCAACACCAGTCTTTGGTTTTGAATTGGCAGAAAAATTACAGAAATACTTAGCCAGTAAGTCAAATGTGTACAAATGGGATTTAGAGACCTGGGTCCGAATAAAAAAGGCTTTATACACTTTCTTAGGTTTCTTATAACAGCCCTCTCACCTAGTCGATGTATCTTTTTATCTGGCGATGTTCATTATGGCTTCTCGGTAAGAGCCACTTTTGAATTGACACAAAAGACATATGGAAGAGAAAAAGACCTGACAGCAACATCAACGTCATTAACAAATATGATACAATTAACCAGCAGTGCGCTAAAGACTACTAGTTTGTCAAAGGAGGTCATAATTAATGAGTTTCTTGGCAGGTTAAGTCAATTATTTTCTTCTAGAAATTCCGTACTAATAGGTTGGAACAATAATAATATATCAGAAAAATCGCAAAAAATAAAACAATACAAAGGTAGCAGGATAGACCATATTCTAAATAAACTCAAACATTCCTTTGATTTCACTAAAAAACAGCAACAGCAGCAAAAAACTTCCCAGCTTCCTGACTGGGTAGAATCCAGGTCTATTATACAACCTTCAGGCTTTAGCATTCCTTCTCTAGTGGTCACAGATAATAACATCGGGTTGGTTACAATCGGTCATGATAAGCACGAGATTTATGAAATATCTCATAGCTTATTAGTTCTTAAACAGAGCAATGTTAAAATTCATAAAGCTGTATTGTGAAAATAGGACTAGCAGTCGCAAAATATGTCTTGTTGTATCACCATTGGCATGTTTGCACCGAGAAAAATTTACAAAATGTTCTGGCCAATCAATAAGAGAAAGATAAACTATCGGCGTGCAAAAAAAATTCTGAAAAGAGAATAACAACATAGATTGTTATTTAATCCTCATTAAATAACCTGTTATAATAAAATTACAATAATAAGGGCAGTTAAATGATTACGAGTATTATATTTTAGCTAGATCGGTCCGATAGTAATCGAGTTTATCTGGATCATACTTTTGTACTATTTCAATGGTTTCGCCTTTGTCCATTCTATTCATAATTACATTGCGATGAACGTAACTAGTTACATAGGAATAGCCAAGACGCTTTGCCTCTTTAAGATAAGTTGATCTAAGAAGGTGACCGTGTGACTCTCCCCAGTAGCCTTGTTTAATACAAATCCACTCCATAAAAGCAGTATTATTTTTCCCTAAATTTTCGTCATGTGTACCATGTCTAAGAGAGTAGTTCTCAGCAGGACCACCTTTTACGTAGCCAACAATTTCACCATTTTTATCAGTGATTCGAAGAGTTATTAGAATTGCATCATTGAAAAATAGTGACTTTGCAAATTTTAATTTACTGACAGACATAGGAACAGGTATATCCCTGTAAATCTTTATCAAAGATTCTCTTAAATTAGGATTGAATTTGGTTTGAATTTTTTCGACTGATGCTATTAGATTTAATTTTTTACTTCTCAGCAGACTTCTAAGTTCCATCTCCTTTGCCCATGCTTCTCTGAACGCTATTACATTGTTAAAAAAATTTTTTTTATGCTCCTCTGGAACACCCTCAAGAACGCGATGAAACATTTTTTTCTCTTCCTTTAAGCTAGTGAAGTATTTGACTGATTCTTCATTTATAACTGATGGATGCCATCCCAACGAATGTGCATTTCGCCGTGCAAGCTCTTTGGAATGTTCGATGTTGCCAAGGCTGTACCCTGCAATACGATCTGAGATAGACAGAAACCAACCCAGATCGTAGTAGTGCGCTCTGGTTGTAGTATCGTCATCCGGAATTCCTGCTGATTTGAACAAATCCTGCATTCTTTTATTTGAATAATCGGCGATCTTACCTTTGAAAGGGTATGCAGTACGGTGTATTAGTGCTATTACAATATCTAGATTTATACCAAAATTATCAATAAATTTTTTTATTTTATAGTCATTCCTTATGAACCATTCAACTGAATTTTCGTTGGGTTTGTCAAACTGTTTCAACGGATCATAGTCGTGAAAGAGAGCAGCTACAAAGAGGGTATGGATATCTTTTTTATTGAGTCTATTCTCTTGCCTTTGTCCATTAGCTGCCAGCAAGCTGAAATAAGTGACCTCAAGCTCGTGATCAATATTATGATATCCATAATACTCTGATCCAAGTCCATTTTTTGAAAATTCGGAGACTGCGTGTCTAAGTATCCCTCGCACCAATTTCGTATTGAGTTCCATATTTGTGCAAATTTGGATTATTTTGTTTTTCAGGTCCGCCTGCCTTGCAAGACCAATGTTATAGCACAACCACCACGGAAACAGTCTTATCCGCGTCAGAAGCTGATTCCACCACGGTTTGGGTTCAGCAAGGGGGTTCAGTACATGAATATCCATGCTATTGGCACTAGAGATTGAATTATTATTCATCTTGTCAAGCACAAAGAGGTACCCCGCTTTGTATACGGGAACCTAAATATAAAAGATTTTTATAAGAAATATTTATATTATAGATTAGTTTGTTAAATATTTCTTATATAAATATGCAGACGGAAATAAATCTGTCATTAGTTAGTTCATGTTGATTTTTGTGAAGATACAATGAAAAGTTGGTTGCAACGGTGTATTACTCTTCGTTAATTCTTCTGCATCTATTTACTTTATTTTCTAAATTATTTTTCAATTTTTATATGAGTTAACAATAATTAAATGCGTATATAAAAGATAATATCTGATAGTAACATGTCCTAAATAAGGTTCTTTTCGTTAGCAGTTATGAGAGGTAGTACTTTATCTTCCAGAATAGACGTGGCATCGGCATTTACGTCTAAAGACAACAATAGGTAACGCTTATTTTCATTATTGTCGCTGAACCCTATCGGAACCGTTGCGCGAATCAATTTTTTGTACTTGCCAATAGAATATTCTAATGTCCCTATCTTTGATTCAAAATCTTCGCGTATAGCAGCGCGTAGAACGGCTTGAAGGGCATACTTAGAGGTCTCGTCTTTTGTCATTAGAGGAACTAAGTTGTCTCTTTGCGCTGTTGCTACAAGACTCCCAAGATGATTTGCTATACCCGAAAATCTGATGGACGTATCTGTTCTTAATATTTCTCTGCATATATTCTCTAGATTCGTTGACATTCCAATATATCTAGACTTAGAGGAATAAAAATGTGAAAAATTGACAGAGGTGACTTGCATAGACATTCATTTATCTCAACAGCGAGTTAGTGGTATACTTGATAACCTTACCGCTTTATCTAAGGGTCCGCAATACCTGTGGTTTTCAGTATTGGCTGCCTGATGCAGCTGTAATTGGCAGTCAATACAATACGAGTAGAAGTAAGGAATAGGCTTTACTATATTCTATAACTGATTATTGTTTTAGGTTATCTTTACTCTTATATCTCATTGATATCCATATTTTGTGTTTCTAATGTAACTAAAGCAGCAAATCGAAAGTAGAAGAGGTGCTATTTCTAATGAAAGTATTTTCCGAATTCCCTGACTTGAGTATGAGGAAATAAGCCGATTCTCTACCAGAGAGTCACCTCGTTTCTATGTATCAGCCCGATATGCAGCTGCTAAAACCACATTCGATGCATAGATTACACCCTTCTGTGATTATCAATCTTGTGTTGCATGATGGGCATTTTTCTTCATCATCTAGCTCAAGCCGTGTAGGAGAGGTAAGTAAGGCTTTCTTTGGAACTTGAATTTGTTGCGAAGATAGACTGTTTTCAAGCGGAATTTCTTCTTCCGTTTGCCTAAAGATTTCGTCAATCTGTTCTCTGATATATGGTTCTGTAACATTGGCCTGTATTTGATCAGTTACAAACTTGCTTGGTCTCACCGTAAATCTTTTCTCCTTGGTATTATCACCGGTGATATGTAGAACTTGCTCATGCCTTGAACCGTCTCTATACACCGTAACTCCTTTCAAGCCAAGTTCATGTGATAGCAGATATGCACATTTTACATCCTCTGCGGTTACATCCCCTGGCATATTGATTGTTTTTGCTATGGCGTTACCAATCCACTTTTGCCATACTGCTTGGGCCATTAAATGGTCAGTCCAATGAATGTCGATTGCAGTAACGAATATGTCCTGAATCGAATCTGGAATCTCACCAAGTCCGCGTACTGAACCATAGTTATTTGCAATCTTTGTAAGTATCTCATCACTGTACAAATCGCTTTCCTTTAATATGCTATCAAAAATCCTGTTAGTATAAAAGAACTTGCCGACTGTCACACGTTTTTCAAAAACCACTGCAAAAATTGGTTCGACGCCATTGGAAGTATCTGCGATCATAGACAATGTACCTGTGGGTGCTATTGTAGATGTCCAAGAGTTTCTGATACCGTGTTTTTGGATCTTTTGAATCAATGAATTCCAGTCATATATATGAGTCTCTCGTGGCAACTCATAATATCCGGCAACTGGGATCTTACCCTTAACATAATCTGTCGACTTAAATATAGGAAATGGTCCTCTCGACTTAGCAATAGCAACACTTTCTTCCATACTGTAATACGATATTGCCTCTGCTAGTTTGTTCATGAATTCATAACCGTTCTTTGAGTTATATGGGATCCTAAGCAGGAACAAAAGATCAGCAATCCCCATGATGCCAAGGCCAATCCGTCGTGTTAGTTTCGTATTAATATCAATCTCGTCAACAGGATATTTGTTCACATCAATGATATTGTCTAAGAACCTACAAGAAAGTCTAATTGCCTGTTCATACCTTTGCCAATCGAACTCGTACATTCCATCAGCTTTGCGTTTTACAAAGTTTGCAAGGTTAATTGACCCAAGATTACATGACTCATACGGATATAATGATTGCTCACCACACGGATTTGTTGCACGTAACGGGCCGCCTTTTGCACTAATGCACGGATTATATTTGTTGATATTGTCAAAGAAAATCACGCCCGGTTCGGCGCTCTTCCATGCACTGAATGCGATCAAGTCAATTAATTGATGAGAATCAATTTGCTTTATTGGTTCGTGAGTTCTTGGATTTCGTAACGTATATTTATGGTTATCCTTGTTTACGAGCGATTGCCAAAAATCTTCCCATACACCAACACTAACGTTAAAGTTCTCAAACATTCCAGGCTTTGTTTTGGCGGTTACAAATTTTTCGATATCCGGATGCCATGCCTCAAGAATACCCATATTTGCACCGCGCCTCTTCCCACCTTGCTTTACAACATCAGTTATTGTATCGATAATTCTCATAAATGACGTCGGACCCGACGCTACACCAGATGTTGAGGCTACAATGTCACCCTCTGGTCTTAGGTCAGAGTAATTTATCCCCACTCCTCCGCCAGATTTGAAGATCATTGCCGCATCGGTTGATGATTTCATGATCTTGTACATATCATCTGGCATATCAAGAACAAAACATGCTGATAGTTGACCAAGGCGTGCTCCTGCATTCATTAGCGTGGGAGTGTTAGGAAGGAAATCTCTAGAAACCATCAAATTATAATACTCCCTAATTCGTTCTTCATATATTGAGAGTGCTCCTTGGGCTACCATTCTAAGTAAATCTTTAAAGCTGACTTTCATTTGTCCACATTTTGTAAGGTCAATATAGTGGCGGATCATAGAATCAAAGTGATACTTATTAAGATAATATTCTCCGATCTTTAGCTTCAGATGAAAATCATCGATCTTGGCATAGTATTTTTCTGCTTCTTCAATACTTTGAACGTGTCCTGCTGCTAGATCGAAACACCGTGGGTCATGCAAAATATCAGGAATCGCTACTAGGATTGCTACTCTTTCAAACATTTGCTTAGGTCCCTCTACAATTTCATTGCTATCGTCTCTTAGAAGATAACGTGCTGCCAAGACTCTGAGGGAATTTACCTCAAATGCCTTGTCTACTTCATCGAGATCCTTCTTGTTTAGAATTTTCACTTTCTCGTCGCGAACTTTACGTCGCTCATGCCTATACAGAATATAGGCTTTTGCTGTTTCAGACAAACCTTCTTCAATAAGTATGGACTCAACCATATCTTGAACATCTTCTACGCTAGGAATTGCAGTTTTTTCAGTAGCCCCATAACCCTGCTGGACCATTTTTTGTATTACTTTATTTGCCAGTCTCTCTGCTAATGGATAATCTGCTTTGCCAGTGGCCACAAGTGCTTTATATATTGCGTTCGATATCTTGGAGTAAACAAAGGCGACTATTCTGCCATCTCTTTTTCTTATATGTATGATTAAATTTTCATTTGAATTGTTAAACTCAGTAAGTCCTGCCACCAGTCCTATACAAGGGGATCGACTTAAAAGCATTAGCTTTCTAAAAAATAATACATCTAAGGTGTAAGTGCCTACCCTTCTCTAAAAATATATTATATTTCTCTTAAATCACTATACTCTAATCTACAGCATAGGTATCAAATAAGGCGATGCACAAAATTCACATTTTTCAATACTCTGGGTGCTTGACCTTCTCCCACAGCTATCACATATCATAAGTTTTCTCACAGGGCAGAAAAATTGAAGATTCGACGCAGATTCTATTGCAGTCTTCGCTTCTGTATTAGATGAAAGGTTGCTCAAGTCAAGAGTTACCGAAATCCCACCATTTAACAGTTTGTCTAATGACACACAGTCTTCAATTAAAGAATAAGAATTATTATTTTTAAACAATAAGTCTTTTCCGTCCAATGTGATCCCTTGGGAATAATTGGGTGTATTTTGTTGAGTTAATAAAGAAATCTTACCATATTTATCAGAATCTAATCCTGCAAATCTCATCGCACTATCATCGTGTAACATAGCAACTCCTATAGAATCTTCTCCAAAATGTCTTCCTTGATCTGCAGCTACATCAACAGCGGTCTTCATCACCTTTTGAAGGACTTCTACAGCGCCACTGTTGATATCATATCCTAAAATATCGTAAACCGATTCTTTTATGCCCGTGAGATTAATTATAATATTAGTGGTCATAAGCTGGATAAACTTACTACTGGCAATTGTTGGAATGATACCCTTTCTGATGAGATCTTCTATGCCCTTCTTTCGTATCGACATTGCTGCAAGTGCAGGTTTAAGCATCAGAGCAAGCCTTGCCCGGAAATAGGTTTCATCTTTATTTGATTGATATGCAAGCCTAGGAAGATTAATAGACAGAGATTGTAGAGTCGCAACAGTGCTGGAATTCTTGTTACCTATTGATTTACATGCACCACTGTTAGCCCTTAATCCGTCTTTTAAAATTGAGATCATCCCACCAGCACGTACTGTTGATGCAATAAGTTCTGAATGATCTGTAAGTTTATTGCTATCTTTATTATAATTTAAAGATAATCCTATCCTTGGAATAGGTGTAGAATCTACATATCTTCTGTAGCCATCAATAACCGCATCTATGAATTTAATATCATATCTGTCAGCAGGAATGGGTAGCGTAGTGATTGGAAACCTTGACGCTGAAAATGAGGGAGCTACCGAAGATGCTATAAGCCCCTTCGAAAAGATCGAAACAACTTCCTCCGGTCCTCCGGTTTGCTCCAGTAGAGTGGGGATAACCCCCTCGAGTACAAGTTCTGTGGTAGCTTCTCTGCTCAGAAGCGATACTAATAGTGGAAAAATTGTTCTAAAATCTTTATTATTCTCTAATCTCTGCAGCCTAGAGACATTTAAAAACTTATTTCTTAGATCTAGCCCGCCTTCACAAAACTCAGCCAAATCTAGAAAAACGGTATCCGGAATTAAAGCCCATAGGCCAGTATTTGAGATATTTATTTCACCTGCTAGGTGCATATCTGCAATATCTTTCGGAAGCGTTTTTGCTATTAGAAGTTCTGAAAATATAGACTGAGAAGCTTTTGACAATATGCTATCAACTCCATTTTTAGTTGTATGTGAGTTATTCAAGGTTTCCAGAACGTCAGATGTAGGCATTCCCAACCTAGCCAGTTTGTTTCTATATTCTTCATTCCCGTGTTCAATAAGAACAGAGTTCACAGTTTCTCTAATTAGAGATGACGTAAGATACACTGTCTGGAATTTGTAAATCCTGTTTTCAACTTCCTCTGTAATTTTATGAGCTTGTTCAAGGGGCATGTTAGCCTCTCTTACTAATGACTGTATTATCTTATGTGAATTGAATTCTTCAATTGATTGTCGAGTTGTCCTAACATACATTTTTCCACTTTCAATAATCGATCTTTCTTCTATTTGTCTGGCTAAACTTAATACAAGTTTGCCTAAATTTGTGATGGTATAACGGCGCTCCCCCTTATTAAGGGCAACAAGTGATTGTCTAAGAAGTTTTCTTAAATGATATGCAAACTTTCCAGATTCCTTCTTGGATTTAAATCCAGCTAGTGATTTTAGCTCAGAATAGGTAAGAGGCCCTTTAGAATTTAAAATTCGAAGTATATCAATTCTGTTAGGACTGGCCATCACAGAAAAAATCATTCTGACTCGTTTGGAGGCAGATTCCAAGACGCCATCACGTCTAGATTCTGTTTGAAGCGAATATTCATGACTCAACTGTTCCATTGCCACCGATATCGTAACTGTATATTTAAAGCCACTATGTATATTATATTTTACTAATGGGGTAATAGACTCTAATCTGAGTTGTCTGCTTCAGCGAGGAAGGTTGTTTAACCTTCTACTAATATAGTATCTCTGTTTCTTGCTTTATCCTCTTTTTCTAAGATCATTTTTCTCTCAGCAGTGATAGTTGGGACTTCTGGTAATTTTACTTTTGTTTCTTCTTCAAGTATCCCTTGAACCTCCTTTAATATTGAAATAGCATCCGTATCCAGAGGTGATGAAATCCTTTCTGGGCTTAACTTGATAGTAGAGTTAACCAAAACATCAGATGTTATCGATGACATTTCTGAAAATACGCTGTTGGCAGTAGGTACCACCCTTGAAATATCTCTTTGAATATCATTAATCATCTCGATAGTGGGATTTATAGTTTCCATGATCATTGCGAATTCCTTAATAGTGCTGAACCGAATCACTACAACTTCTAACGCTATGCTCATATTCTGAGTAGTTCGTTGAATACGCCGGATATTAGATAGCTCATTTGCCAGAGCTTTTGCTCGTGAATTATTGCCAGTCTTGATATTCATAGCTATCTGATGCCGGAAATCCTTCTCCATCGTTGAGAACTTTACGTCCAGCATCTTCAGTCGAGTGAGTTGATTGTTTACCACTGTTGTAGCGTTTGAAATATCACTCCCTAACTGCTGTTGATGCTGTTCCATAGATGACTAATTCTGATTATTTAAAATATGTTAAGTTCAAATGTTAAACTGTATACACTACTAGCTAGCATAAAGCTGAGCTACAAAATTCATAGTAATGGAATTTGATTCATAATAATTTGCTGAATTCATAAAGCGGGCCACCGCATAAGGTTCTCTTATTAACAGCTAATACGGTGTAAATGCTTATTGTACGAAGCTGAACTGAACTTCTAGGAAAACAACTTGTGTTAGACTATGGTGTATTGTAGACTATTATGATCCAAGATAATATTGATATAAATCCTTTACGCCAGATCGTTTTTAGCCTTGGACATGGTATAAAAGCCATGAGCAGAGATGAGGAAAGCTGCTAACGACATCTTTGTTGCGAATACAAGGTTCCAAGGGGTCTTCGGATTAGGATAGGGTACGTTTATGACATCAAGTCTAATTATTCCTCTCATTGCATCGGCTGTAATGAGAGAACTCCATATGATAAAGTTATAAATAAATTCATAGAGCGATAGCAGCGCTATGGCTAAAACAATCAATTGCAAAATCGACTTAACAGATGGAGAAATACTCTTAACCTTCTCAGCGCCTATCTTAGTTACGCAATACCAACCTACTACAGATACAATCATCAAATACGTGACAAGTTTAGAAAGCCCATGAAAAGGAAATTCCGTATTGACAAGAACTTCACCGATAACTACTCTTCCTGTCTTTATGTATTCTCCTATACTAATGTATAGGGAATACACAGTAATAGTAGCCATTATTATGGCACAGCAATAAAATATTGCAAGAAAGAGGTTTCTTGTTCTTATTTCATCTCTCTCTAGACTTGAACTATGCATCTCTATACAGGGAACTATTATATTCTGGGGGTTATAAAAATTACATATTGATCAATACATTCTCCGAGTCAAAACTATAATCTCATGCTGAATGCATGTAATAATCAAGAATATGGACAAGAAAATGCTTGCGATACATCAAGCTCTTGACACACTTGGTTTAAATGATGTTTTAGCATCTTTTTGTGTATCTCCAAAAATATTCTCCAACTAGTCCCTATCCTCATAGTCTTGCTTTTTCTTTGCAGGATTGTATAACATAAATTACCGTCTAGCCAAAACAAGACTAGTAGAAAAAATGATTCATAAGAAATAATAACAAATGGAGAGCAAGTAAGACTCCTCAGGAAAACCATCTAGCGGCCTATTCAATAAGTTCCACAACGTCGAGATCAGATTCTTAACAATTCAAAAGTAGAACAAATACGGAGCGGTATTATACGTCCATGTCTGAGTTGATAGATGGTAGGTATCCCAACAGTATGGTCTAAATATCATCATTTATACGCTCAAAATATTAATAATAAGTACTACCTATGGAATTGCAGTCATGGTATAGGATCCTATTGTGACTAGCTTTTCACATACATAGTCAATTAATTCGCCTTCTAGTTAGAACTATCATATGGCGAAGGATAAATTCTTAGAGAGGGAGTTGCCTGAAAGGAAACCTGTTGTCTCATTATTGGGAAAGACAGCCCCAGGTCCTACGAGAGAAGAGCGGTTGAAAATATCCTCAACAAAAATAAATGCTATGCAATCAATAATTCAGAATGAAGAGAATGTTAATGACTCGTTTTTTAATGATCTACACAATAATGATCACAAGATCTTATCTCTATTTAGTAGTGAGATTGGATCTCGATATTCCTTCAGAGGTCTAATGAAGAAATTGGACCTTCATCAACAGAGTCTAGCCAGGTCATTGCATAGACTAGAATACTTGGGATTAATTGAGAGGGTACCTTTTGGATATAAGATGAGCAATAATGGACAGTCTATTATGATGTCGAAAAGAGAGTTTATCGTATCAGATAAAAAAAAAGAAATCTATACATGCAACTTCTTCAGACGTGTATTCCGGTCAATCTATCGTCTAGTGACATAATAAATGATCTGAGGGGAAAATGGTTTCACAACTTTAGATGGGCCGCTGTAAATGAAGACGGCACTGGACATGATTTACAGTGGGTAAGTGATAATGTTGATATTACAGATTGTGTCAATCACTCGAATGATAAATCGTATTATAATAGTTCATTTCAGATAAGACTGAGAATTATGTCGCGCTACATTCTAGTAGAAACAAACGCAGACTCATATAAGGAAAAAGTTGATGCGATGATAGGTTCATACAGGATTTTACAATATATTACAAAATTAGCCCAGAAAAAACTTAGTTTTAAGCAGGATTACATGCCCGACTCTAACCATCGCATGATCAATGATTACAATTAGGCTTCTGCCCGTGGCTAGATTCACAAGGTCTAATATGTAGATCCCATAGTATCGGCTCGCCACAAAATCACATATTAAATACAAAATATTAATGTGTTATTTTGTTATAATTATTGTGAATTTAATTTCTAATGAATTATCAAAAAATTTGTATTATGCTCTTTTCTCTGATATCATGATCTGCATCTTCCTTCATAAAGCCTATATTATCTCTATTTTTCACTGTCACAAACTTTGTGGCATCGTCTGCTACAGTGGCAGTAGTAAGTATAACTAGCTTAATCGTGTGCAATATTTAGAATAGTCGCAATTAGATTTATCTTATATCCCTACCGTGAAAATCTATGAAAGCCGAGAACAGTGCATACATACACACATTTACAATCCTTTGTCGGCATGAATGTTAAGATCCTATTTTGTGGTGGTGGCTATATTATCCTGTTATGAAGTATAGCAATATTCTCAACAACGTGATATCATATTATTAGCATGTCCTTTCTAATAATTCGAAAGCCTGGGTCATAGTAGGTGGTTCCCCATATGGATTTCTAAGGTAAAGTGAAACACAAGCATTAGAAAATGTTAATCTTTCCTTTGTATCCATGCCTGCCAGGTAACCGATAATATCTGCAGCATCCCAAGAGTCACCAGCACCAGTTAACCTATTGACTTCAACCTTGATCGCATTTACAAATACCGTTTCCTTTCCGTTTGACCATGCTGCACCTTTCCTTGTGTGTAGATCGATGCTGATTCCAGTTTTTTGGGCAAGTTTCATCGCAGCCTCTTTTATGCTATCTACTCCATAACCGTTTTCTGAGATTAGACATGAATCTAGGCCAAAGGCTTCGCCAAGAGAATTACATTCATTCTCGTTTATACTTAGTACATCAGTAATATCAGCTATCTTAGATAATGAATCTCGAAACTCTTGTTTTCGTGCCTGAATGTCAGCAGGGTCGATAAAGTGAAGAGCTTTTGCGGAGTTTTTAAATACGTGTTCGGCCAGCTGGGTCCCCTTTAAATTGCTAGCCCAGTTAACTACTATTGCTGCGTCCGCATTTTTCAAAATTTTTATTTGATCCTCTGAATTAATACGGTCGGGACCAAAATCTATATTATCGCCTACATCGCTCACCATTACATTTACTTTAGAACCTTTTTCATTCAGAAATTCAAATGCTGTGGTACGGCCTTGTCTCCCATTTGCAATTATTAGGCTTGTGTTATCTCCAAACTTGGAAAACGTCTGCCTGAGCATGATTGATCCGATTTCATCAGCAACTGTAAATAATGTAACCTTTCCTCCAAGTTTTGCAATGCAATATGCAATATTTACTGCATTTCCTCCGATAATGTCAACAGATGGAACGTCACGAACACTCCCTCCACCAAACTTCCCTTTATCAGTCAAAGCGTTACACAAATGCTCCTTTGATTTTAATTTGATTATTCGATCAACAAAGAAATCCGGCATTATCGCAATGGAATTCATATAGGAATAGTAATTCCTTAATTTTTCTGGTATTGAAGACTTAACTTTTCCACACCCCAAGTAAACAGAATAGTGTTTTTATTATGTTTATGCATTAAAGTATTTGAAATTCTTACCTTACAATAGAACCATTAATAACAGAAAAAAGATATTCTCGAAAATGAGTAATATTTATCATCTTAAGTGTGACAGTATTAGCGGCGACGCTTTGCTCAACAATGTATACTGAGGCACATGCTAAGATTATAAGGAATAGATATTATTGATAACAGCAATTCTTCCTCATCATTAATTCAACATTCTACTGTATGATGTTTTAGTTAATAATCCAATAATACTTATGAAGAAATAACGCATCGAGGAATCTGAACCTGGACGGCCCGAACAATCAGTTCACAGAACAATAATCTTACCACACGGGCAAGATGAAAAGATTATTTTGACGTTCACGACAAGCGAACCTGTAAAAGTTCCATTGGGTCACAGATTTAATATTGATAATAAGACACTATCAACCATAAATGCAAAAGAATTTGGGGATCTCTTCCTTGTAACTCCCATACATCCAAATGTTGTATATGTATCATCAGCATTAGTGTCATTGAACCAGATTGAAGACTATTTAAATTGTCATTAGCCAGACAAGCGTGCAGGTCATTATCCGGCTTTATTAATACCACTATGTCATACAGGACCTCGACTTTATACTTCGATCGAGGTACGTCACCTGAGCCTATCATTATGTATTACAGTAAATCCCTCGGAAGGAAGAAGTCATAGCCTCTCGCCACTTTACTACTATATTTAACCATGGTTGTTCTTCGATTCTATCTGTTGCATTAATTTCTCCTAATCTTTGTTGTACACCTTGCATGTAGATCTTTATCTGAACACATATCACAAAGGTTACCTTGTATCAAATATTGGCTTCTGTGACTTGAAGTATATGCTTCGGGGATGTAAGATTCGTTCCTACAACCATTGGTGATGCTGCTAGTACCACTATAAGGATCATTGTAGTTCATACTTCTATTCTTACGCATAATAATTTGTTCTCGAGTTAGTTTAATTTTTACAACAGTTAATAAATGATAGGCGAATTAAATTTAAGTGTGAAATTAGGATATTGAGTATAAAGTAAAAAATATTATAGGTGAAATCATAATTAGAAACATAACCAAAAATGATATTCCTAAAATAGTCGACCTTCAAAGAGCTTCATTTCAGGATATGGCAATATATGGCATGATATGGCCGTCATCTTTCCTTCAAAGTCATATTCAAATTTTTCCAGAAGGTCAATTATGTGTTGAAGTTGATGGTAGATTAATAGGTTCAGCAAGTAGTCTAATAGTTTCTTTAAGACCGGATCATGCACAACACACCTGGGCTTATATCACAGGAAATGGGTTATTCAAAAATCATGATCCCAATGGAGATAGCCTTTATGGAGCTGATATTTCCATACACCCAGAATTTCGTCGTAATGGTATTGGAACTATGCTTTATAATGTAAGAAAAGATATGACCATTAGGTTGAATCTACGGAGAATATTAGCTGGAGGACGATTGTATAATTATCATAAATACGCGAGTACAATGTCAGCTCAAGAATATGCCGAAAAAGTAGTAAATGGAGAACTTAAAGATCTAGTCTTATCATTTCAATTAGAAAATGGATTTAAATTTATTAAAGTGCTTTCCGATTATCTTTATGACAAACGTTCTTTAAACTATGCCAGCTTTATAGAATGGTTAAATCCACAGTACCGGATTTTGTAATAATAATAGAGAAGTTGTTATATGTCAATTATAGATTGTCATGTGCACCTAAATCAATATGAAGGAATTAATATGACTGGAATATTTCTTACGTTAGAAGGAAGACTAAAGGCATTACTTGAATCTATGGACAATAATGATATCGATTACTCCATTATACTCTCATCTTACAAAATTGATGCGAACAGACCATCCGCTTCCCAAATTATTGATATTATGAGAAAGTATGATACTAAAAATAAACTTAGACTTGTGGCAGGATTTACAATTGATAATCACACTGACGAGGATTTAAAAGATTATAGGATATGGATAAAGGACGGTGTAATTAAAGGAATAAAGCTTTATTGTGGATATGAACACTATTATCCCTCTAATGAAAGATATCAAGCAATTTATGACATGTGTGTAGAGTATAGATTGCCTTTGATGATCCATACAGGAGATACACTCTCAGATAGAGCTAAGGTCAAATTCGCTCATCCTATGAACATAGATGATATTGCAGTTGATAATCCAGAATTAAAGATAGTTATGTGTCATTTAGGAAATCCCTGGATAGTAGATTGCCAAGAAATACTATACAAGAATAGAAATGTATATGCAGATATTTCTGGTCTAATTATTGGCGACTTTACGCTATCTGCAGAGACACATTACATACCTAAAATAAGAGAAGTATTAGGCTATGTAGGCGAGAAACATCGCCTATTATATGGAAGCGATTGGCCTATTTGTAGTATGAGCTCTTACATCAGCTTCGTTAAGAAGCTAGAACTCAATCAAGAACCATTTAATCTTCTAATGTATAAGAATGCGAAGAGTGTTTTTGGGTTTTGAATTATTTGAAGCTCTCAAATATGTAATGAGATTGCCCAAATAACCTTGGACTTTGTTCGTTATACATAGAATCCAGTCCAATGGTCTAATGTATTAAAAAATCTCAAAATAGTAATATATTTTATCAAGTAGTGACATATGTCAATCCAATATATGGCTCAAAACAACAAAAACTATATCTTTTCATTGTTAACTGTTTCTGTAATATCTCAACTAATTTTATTGTCATTTCCTTCTTTATTCATCGATAATACTACACCCTTGCTAACAACAACAGCTTATGGTCAGAATATTAATAGTGACTCTGATTCTGTTCTAATTCGTGGTGGTGGCACCGGTTCTATCACGTGTCCTGATGGCTCTTCAAACAAAGCAACTATAGCTTTTGTTGTATCGTGGAATAGTAGTAATGGAAAGATAGCAACAACCAATTGGAATATAAATGAACTACCTTCTGCTCAAAGCCCTAATACCGGATTTGTTAGTGGAGCATTTAATTCAGTGGACTTGAAATCAGGTAACTACAAAATAACAGGTCAGAAGATCAATGAAACACATTTCTGTGAACCTCCAGTCTCGGTACCTATTACTATTAGCGGGTCATGCAATCAAAGTGTTGTTATAAATGTACGGTTCGAATCAAACGATCCTATTTTGACAACAGGTGGATCTTTTAATGGTGATGTGAAATGTTCTCAAAACACTGTAAGCTAATAAGAGCTTTTGTCATTAGCTCCTGAAGTGATTTAATTAATGCAAACTTAATGTCACTTTTTATATGGAAATAATCATAGATTTAGAAGTATGAGTCCTCCTCCTCCACCAATAGATGTGGCAGAATTTAATGCTCATAGGGACATGAGTTCGATCATAGTACAGTTTCTTTGTAGAAATAAGGACAAGGGGTTTTCGGCGAAGGAGATAGCAGAATCTCTAGGCATAAGGGAGGAAGACGTAAATAATACAATGGTAAAGTTAGGTTTGACAGACCTATTAAACGGTCTTATTGGTGGAATATTTCCTAGAAAATATGATTTTACTAATAGACGCACACTAGCTAAGATAGAAGATATTATCGTAAATGGAGTAACCTACTATCGATGTCTTGAAACTCGTAGTTAGTAACGAATCACACTGACTATATTGGTACATATATTGCAATTTATTTGTCCAGGTTCCTCTTAAACGAGTCAGAGATATTTGTAACTGTTACATTTTGTAAAAACTTGATCACCATAAAAACACTATCCTTAGATGAAGATACCAAACTATAAAATCTTTTGACAAGCATTGTGGCTGAAATGCACCTCGTTAGCCATTTGCACATGGCTAGTATCTCAAAAAAACTCATTAATACAACTTATGCTTCAAAGAAGAGACTATCTCGTCAACTCATTAAGAGATATACTAGGTATACTATATTGTAAAACTTGAGTATGCAGATTGACCTAAGTTGCTATGATAGACAGGAAAGAGACTTGCCGTTGCTATATAATTTCTAACACACAACCTGGTATAATAAATGGTACCTTGCTACCTTGATACCTTCATTTCGAATTAATTCATTAGAGGGGTCTAGATTGATCATAGTTTGTTTTAGAGAGCTTTTTCCCGGAAAATCCTTTTCATTTGATAGAATATACGTTAGTACTGAGTTGGGTTCTTTATTATTCGATAGGCAAATAGAAATGTCATTAAAGTCATGGCAAAGAGAAGAACACCAGATGATAAATGAGTTGCAACAATCAAAGGTTCAAGTTTTGTATTTACTACAAACATTCCAAGCACAACTTGAGCTGAAACTATAATACTTGATGCAATAGCGGTTTTCCTTATAGCCTGCATTCTCTTTGCTGCATAACCTGCTGTAGCAAGAATAATTGCTGCAGTAATAACAGCAAGTAATCTGTGAAGAACTTCAAAAAGATATTTTCCTGTGGGAAATTCGAAGCCACTCGGACACAGAGGCCACTCAGGACAGGATAAACCTTGATGAGAGGCAGTTATGTAGACCCCAATAAGCATAACTGCGTATACAGAAGATAGTGAAGCAAAAGAAAGCCACATCATTATCTTAGGCGCAATGTTCAGTTGTGTCACAGAAGTGATTTGAAATAAGGTAAGTATTAATCTTGATAGCTAGATCTTTTATCTTGCTATGTAATTGAGATCCGATGAAGTAAAATTAAACAAGACTGAATTGCGGAAGACTGATCCCGAGTATATTGTCCCCTGCCATTGTACCACTAATCGAATAATTCAAATGTTCCCAGAAAAGTTCTTGCAAACAAGTGTAGAAACTTGGTTTAACTTCAACAAATAGTCCTCATTAGCCTGATGAACCTAGTGCTTTGCCCTCGTGCCAGCCTAGAATATGCCATACGAGTTTTATCAACGTGCTGCAATAACGCTTGAAAGAAGCTCATCGAGTAGATTAAGAACTTGGCAGATAAAACAAGTATATTGCAAGAACTCACATATTAGTTGAAGTATACAGGAATCTATAATTATCCTAATGTTTATTGACATAATCTAATCTAATTACGGATAGTCAGAGTCATTACTCGGTATCCTGTAAAGTCATTTGAAAGATCGGCTAAACTTAAACTCGCATTCTTCATAATTGTCTCAATACAAAATTATTCTTGGCTAAAGTAGACGGTTGCATTCTGAAGATGATGAAACATAGAATACAAACACACATTCTATACTATATCAAATGTGATTAAAACTTGGGAATTATTTTACATTGTCAATAGAGAATAATCCATTGGAATATATAGGACGAGTTATATTTTTGTAGTTTGAATACCTTATCATATAAATAGCTGCTTTACTTTGCTTGCTTTGCTCTAATGACTCTGATAAGTTTTTCAAATTATCAGAATACCTGAAATGACGGTTATCTTTCAAATATAATTCCATAAAGCCGCGCCAATCTTTTTCACCGATTATTATTGCGTTCTGATTTGTGTTATTATTTATCCAAGAAATTGCAGATAGTATCTTATCATTGTCTTTCGTATCTAGAGAATTAAATTGCATGGTAACCGGTACGAAGGTTTCAATCTTCTCACGTGCAATACTATATAAAATAATTGGCGTATGGTAGGGCATTATTGTGTATCCTATGCCTATTGTAATGAATATTCCTAGAAATGATAAAAAAATGACAGAAGATGTCTTCTCTGAGAGATGAATATTCACTCTTTGGATTATGTGGATGACACCGTAAGCAGCAAATATTGATAGAAAGATTCCTGATAGAATAATCCACCTGTCTGCTACCAGTGTTTCAGTCTTTGGGAAAACCAGCCAAGAGAATGATAAAACTGATGTAATTACCCAAGTAATTTTTAGTAGATTATTCCTTAATACTCTGATCCCCACTATCCCGCTGGGAATTAGTAAACCGTTTACTATAACAAATAAAACTAATAGGTTCGCTGGAGTATAGGATCTATATGGCGCTCTTGCCCCTGATGACAAATCACTTATTGTACTTTCTGTATTGCTATGAACAACATCATAAAAAACGTTATTGCTACTAAAAATTGCAAAGCCAACGAAACCGATAGCAATTAACGCGCACAAAATTGTAGTCTTTGATTTGACGATCGCTGAATAAATCAACAATGAAGCAGTAAATAACAATCCAATCATCCTATCGGAAATGGCAGTAACTGCAGAGAGGATCATTACAATTGCAAGAAGTTTCCAGTTGAAAATTGACCCTTCTCTTCTTTCATTGTGGAGTAGCGAGAATGTGAACAACATTGTTGATAGTGCAAAAATGTCACGGTGAAGGTCCCACGTAGTTCTAAGGACAGCCGTTTGAAAAATTACGAAGAATGCTAAATACAAACTGTATTTGATGTTCAGTTTCATCAACTTCCTAGCCAGAAAGAAGATTGCCAGTGCAAAAAAACCGAACATTAGGATTGCCATCATCACAACGGTCTGATGAGGTGAAATATCAGTTGCAATCCTCGTTATATTGAGGAGTAAAGCATAAAGTGGGAATTGTGTAGAAACCTGTGCCCAATGCTCACTAAAATTAGTCGTAACGGGAATGTAGTAATTGATTACATCGTAGCCTATTGGATAGGGGTATGAAATTAGCTCTGGAAGAAGGCGTATTAAACACGCAGTAGAAAAGAGAAATAAAACGATATGTCTTTCTTTGATCCCTAGTTTTAATTGATGGGCCATATAGTATATCTTGTTCATAGATTGGTGTTCGTACTATTAGTATGTCTGATGATCCTCATATTGGTTTTATGTTAGAATAGATGGAAGTATAAAAAAAAGACTAATAACGAAAATATAAAAAGTAATCCTCTCAAAAATAGGAGATCGTTCTTTCTTTTCGAATATAAATGAGAGGTAATGTTAATTAGACTAGACTTCTTACCATATACAGAGTTATGGGAGTCTTAATTAACTTGTACTCACTCTGAATAAGGTCTTTTTAATCCACGACTCGATGAAGCTTACATCTTCGATACAACATGACTTCTGACGATAAATATGCTTTCTAGTGACATTGGGCCACACTAGAAGCCATTTAGAATCCTCTTTTCATAATTTTCGTTTCAAATTGAATCCAGAATGTAATTTGTATAGATAGTTATAGGCATAATGGACCAAGTCTGAGTAAAGTAGAATTGCAATGCGTATAGCTGGTTAGGTAACAGCTCGATATGTTACTAAGAAGTCCGCTAAGGGTTGATAACGCGTCCAGGTATAAACGTGCTATTTTGGAGCTTCGGCTTGGTTAGCCTAGTTGTATTGGGACGGGGACACACGATGCACATAACCACGGGGATCAAGGATTGAATATTCTCCTGCTAGGTTTTTAACAAAGACTTTGCCATCTCCCTTCTTTACTGTTCCTATTACTAGCATTTTTAGATTTAATTCTCTTAAAATATATTTTACTTGTTTTATTTTTGAAAATGGTATAGTTGCGATTATTTCATATTCTTCTCCACCAAAAAAAATTAAGTCGTTAGCATCGATGTGATTAACCTTAGCGAATTCTTTGATGCCTTTGGCTTCCGGGATATTATCTATGAAAAAGTTAACGTGACTCTGTTTTGATAATTCGTGAAGCGAGATAGCAAGACCATCACTAGAATCCATCGAAGACGAAAAATACTCTGCAAGGGCAATTCCGAACTTTTGTGGCGGAGTAGGTTTGAAAACAGAACTGATAGCCTTAGTTTTAAATCGTTTTCGAGCTACCGCATTGCCAGTCAAGATCTTTAATCCAGAAGAAGGATAGCCAAATTCTCCTGAAACGACGATAAGATCTCCTGAACTTGCGCCATTTCTTTTGGGGATCTTAGCGACAGAATTGCCTGAGAATCCAATCATACTACAATCAATTACTAACTCGCGAGATTCATTAGTATCACCTCCTACAATGGATACTCCAAATTCCTTTGATGCAATTTTAAAACCATTCGCGAGGTCTTCAATTTCAGTATCAGAATATTTTTTTGGAATTCCTATTGAAATCATCGATACGTATGGCTTAATACCCTTCGCAGATAGATCACTGACGCATGCAACTATACTTTTTCTAGCAATTTGCCAAGGCTGCATTCCTTTGGGCACATCAGTACCTTCTACTAACATATCGGCTTTAAAAATAAGGCTTGAAGATCCAATTTTTTTCATCTTCTTGAAAGGAATGACTGCAACATCATCCTTTCCAAGACAAGGTTGGCTTTTTGATCCTAGCCTAGAGGTAAGAAGATCTATTATTTCTTTTTCGTTTAACATATTCATATGCGGACTGAACTTTTTCACTAATTTTGTCAAACAGATGTTGTGTACTAGTAGTCTTTGATTCGACTGAAATTCTAATAGCGTCTTCAGTATTTGAAGGTCTGATGAGAACCCATGAATCATCATCTATTATCGTTTTAATGCCGTCTATTGTTAAAATTTGAGACGATTCTCCTTTGATAAGATCGTAGAATTTCTCCATTATTTCCATATGAAGAATAGAGTCAATAGCCACTTTTGACCTAATCTGAGCATAATCTGAAATATAGCTTAGACACTCATTCATTGCTTGCATATCCAATGTAGAGATTATGGCGCTAGCTAAAAATCCATCTCTACACTTGTTGAACTTTGGCAAAATGAAACCCGCACTGCTTCCCTCGCCTCCTGCATCTGCATCAGTATCTAACATTTTCTTAACAACATTTGCTTCGCCAACTTTGCTATAGTCCAACCTCCCACCATGTGTCTTAATAAGTTTTTCCACTGATACACTAGTATCTATACTTGCTACAAATTCTTTCATTCCAAGGTTAAGCGCACTGGCAACACATAACAAAAGCGTAGCATCGGGGTTTAATTTCTTCCCGCTGCTATCGACAACCACTAGTCTATCTCCATCTAAATCGAATGCAAATCCAATATCAAGTTTATTTCCTGTTATCAATGTGGCTAATTCCTTTAGATGGTCACTAGTCGGATCGGGGCTTCTCGATGATATACCCTCAGTACCATTTACTGAAAAAGATGTGTAGCCAAGTTTTTGAAATAGCTGGTCAACGTACTTACATGTAGCTCCTCCACCGGGATCAAGTCCGACTTTCATGACTTTGTCACTTTGTGGTTGTTTAATCAAATCTGCGAGTTCATTCACATAATCTGATGATATAGTAGAGTACTCACCAAGGGAAGTAGAGGTGGATGGATTGCCCTTAAGCAGCAGATCCAGTTCATTCTCAAAAATTCCTCTTCCCTCGGTTATGAATTTCAACCCATTCCATTCCAACGGATTGTGTGAAGCCGTTACGATTAATCCTGCTTGATACTTTCTTGCTTCTCGAAATGCCATAGGAGTTGGCGCTATGTCGAGACTATAAACATCGATGCCTTGTTCCATGAGACTAGCCGAGACGGTCTGAATGATTATTCTTCCTGAAGGTCTGGTGTCTCTGGCAAGTATACATTTCTTTTCTGATTTAATCATGGAAGATGCAAATAAGCGGGTAAATCTACTCACTTCCTGTAAGGTTAGGTCAGAGCCATAAATTCCTCTGACACCGGAAATAGATATCTTCATGTAGGAAAAGAAAGTGTCGACACTATTTAATTCTCCTCTAACTAATTCAATATTCTTTCAGATAGTTAACAAAAATGAAGAATTAAATAAACAGCAATGGGATCTGCCTATATCTGTTTTGCCCTAGTAGCTCAGCCTGGTCAGAGCGAAGGTTTCGTAAACCTTAGGTCGTGGGTCCGAATCCCACCTAGGGCTGTATTTCTAATTGCAATTTGTTCTAGGTGCCGTTGCTGTTGTTGTTCTATGTTTTAGAATACGTAAAGTTGGAGAAAATCTAGCCCCAAAACTGCAACTTTTATTATAACTAATGACGGAACACATTCGAAAGGTTTACGATATCTTATTTTACGTATAATAATGGATCGTAAATTCACATTGAATATTATAAATTTATTAACTCTGTTTAGAGCGATAAAAGACGTAAGAAAGATTAAGCCTGGAAAATTCGATCAAATAATAGAAGAGTTAAAGTGTGGAAATGATGAAAATATGGGACTACTTTACAAACACTCTGTGGATCTACTTACCCCGGGATCCAGCTTCATCATAGGGAATTCGCCCCCCTCAGCGTCTAGACTTTACATAGTTTGTAGCAATAGGTGATAATCCAAATATTGTAATTCTATGAAATATTACCAAACCTGATTGCGGAGACAGGATATGGTTACCGTGTAGTACATTAGAAACTCACCTGTCGATCTCAAAAAATCTCGAGGACGCTTGCACACCATAGAATCTACGATCATGTATGTCCCATTTCTAAGTATTCTAGGACATGTAACTGCATTGTAGGCTTTCAATAACCCAACACGATATCAATTTTTATTGTTTTCATCTTTTTCTTGATTATTGCTATCATCTAACAAGGCTTGGACAAGATGTAATGCAAAGTCTAGCTCTCTGACTTTTTCTTGGTTTTTCTTGGCGGCCTCTGACACTGCCAAAATTAGGTTTTGCAATATGACCTTTTGCTCGTAGAGGTATGGTACTAGCTCCTCGTTTACAGGAAACGCTGAAGGTCGTCTTCCCTCACCAGCCAGCGGCTCCTATATAAGAAATACGGATTTGGATATACACACTTCTGAAGATATCTTTAAGAAAGCATTGTGGTCTACGTCTACACCCACTTTTACAGTGCATCGTACTTGTCAAGATGTGGCCATGTAGCATTGAATAATGCTTGATACGCATTAGCAACGTGTTCTGTAGTATCACCCTTCGGGTCATAAGTTATGGACCTCAAAAGATGTTCAGTAATTGCTGAAATATTGATTCCAGCTGCTTTAGCTCTATCAATAATACCTCTCTCAATGCCAAGCGTGAGCTTTTGCTTTTCAGTTTTATCCCTTGCTATTTTGGGTTTTTCAATATACGTATACCGTATACGTCTATTATATATACGTATAATATATACGTATAATATATACGGGGTACTACAATCCGCTACAGCTAAGCGGAGTCTATTCATCAAAGTATTACATAAGATACAACTAGTACTTATCCAATTTTAGCAAGGTGCAGATTAGAACAAGAATAATAGTGAGCGTATAACATATAATGTAGCTGTGTTATCCTACTGTACTAGCTGTGTTATCCTACTGTACTAGCTGTGTTATCCTACTGTACTAGCTGTGTTATCCTACTGTACTAGCTGTGTTATCCTACTGTACTAGCTGTGTTATCCTACTGTACACTGTTGCACAGTGTTGCACTTTGCTCTTTCTTTTTTTTTAAAGAAAGCTTTTGTAAATAATAACGAGTATGACCGGCAAAGATACTTGGGCATGCACAATATGCGGCGACGGTTTCACAAGAAGGTCAACCGCTAACAGACACAATAGAAATCTTCACGTCGGGAACGGCATGATCGTTAGACCATATGAATATATAATTGGCAGGCAAAATGGTAGCTTCCCTGAGCCAACTGATCCTTTGTTATTCAGGAAGAACAATAAAAAAACTCAGAACTCTAATACTAATAATGCAGCCTATCCTGTTTGTTCCCATGGAATTTATAACAATAATCGTAATTCTGAGAAGGATTAGAATAATTATAACACATATGGAATGCATCCCTCATTTCCATTACCAAATCTTCCTCCTTTACCAGTATTGCAACAAGAATCCTTCCATAAACCAGTTCATGATGATAAACAGCGTGTCTATCCTAAACCATTAGAAAGAACCTCAAAAATGGTAAAGCTCGCAGAATTTGAACGATTATCATATAAATTCTATCCGGGCCAGAAGGCAGAAGTTGTAACAAGAATGGTTTATTCGTATGTGTTCGATCTTGGAGACGAATCTTTTCTAGATGACCAGCTAAAAATACTACGTGATATTGAAAGAACGAGGTCTAGGTAGCTATTATGTACAATAACAATATGGGATACAAGGACTGACTATGCAAGAATTAAAGTTGGGAAGTCAACAAATTGAAGCATAGTTAACATCTCTCTAAAATCACGCAGAAAATCAATTAAACCATCAGATCAGCAAATTCTCGATACAATGCTATAATTTAAATAAGTATCCCGATACTATGGCAGGTGCTATTAGTCTCAATATTTTCAACGTACTTTCTCCCTGCTTTGTGAGGATAACATTGCTCTATCTGTCCCTGTATTCTGGCTATATGATTATCCCCATACTTGTAAAATTCAACAATCCATTCAACTTGCTATGTTTGGCAGCAATAGTGCTACGGATACCCGGGAATTTGCGGTATAGATAGATCTGAATAAGGATCTTTTCCTATATCTTTTACAGAATAAGTATTTCCATCTATGAATGTCGCCTCCACCCTACTAGCACCTGCTATTACATGATAATTAGTTATAATGTGTCCTTGTTTATTATATACAAAACCAGAGCCTAATGCAGTACTCTGTCCTGTTATAGGATTGCCATTTATAATCACAAGTTCATCAGGATTAGATTTTATACTTGTTATTTGAACTACTGGATTATCTACATGTTATTTGAACTACTGGATTATCTACAGGCTTGAAGAGGTCGGTTAAAGAGGGAGATGACGAAGGCAACATGTTTGGTAAAGCCTATATGTTGTAGTATTATGCTGTTTTTGCTGCTGTGCCACGACTTGATCAAATACAACAGTTAACATCAGTGCAACTAGAATGAATATTATGCGT
>Ga0193700_1000005_pt1 | contig 67322 bp, 62 predicted proteins | sample U3s1metaG_FD_143057 | JGI IMG/M metagenome (GOLD analysis project Ga0193700, IMG submission 143057) | Soil microbial communities from a riparian zone of the East river system, Colorado, United States - U3s1 | ecosystem: Environmental > Terrestrial > Soil > Riparian zone | place: USA: East River... | reverse complement strand
AGAGGCTAGATGGCCATTTCTAAAGATATTTTTATTTCTATTGCATTAACTGATGAGGAGACGGAATTCTGAAAGCATAGTTATATTAACGATATTACTTATCGTAGAAATTATGAGTAAAAATGTGGACAATCAGCCCGATGAAAAAGTAACCCAATGGGCAGAACTGATGGGAGAACTTTTTGATAGATTAACCGGTAAAGGTGCTGAGATAACTTACAATTTTGAAAATCTGGAAATTGATATACCAAAAGCTGTGGGTCCGGGCGGGCAAAATATGGGAAGCGCAAAATGGACAATAAACGGGCGTCTCGTAATTACAGCAGAAGCTCACGGGGCAGAGCATATGGATCAAAAAGCTACAATATCATCCAGAGCAAAATAATAATCATGATGACCGAATACCTATCGTTGAATTGTTTTTATTATAGACGGAGAGCACTTTAAGGCAGCCAGTTAATATGATTTTCACTAATGCCAATTGCATGAATATTATGATCCAGTGATCTTATTTCATGAGAATACGAAATTAACGAGCAAAGAATCTAAAGCCCCTGTATTGTTACTTTCTGTGTGTTATCTCCATTCGTTAAATTTTAGCGGGAAAGAAATAATTTTACATCGATCCAGAATTAGAACATTATTCATTTAGTATAATGTTTACTGTATATCCTTTGAAATCACATTTAGAGACTGCTTTTTTTCCATCAATGACATCTTGCAGGACCAAGCTGAGATTTACAGCAGCATTATGATCTCTCATAATTATGCTATGGGAAGACCTGTCCTTTAGTGTAACAACGATCTCATTTTCGATAACCGTGGCAACTCCATAGATATAGCTGGAATTATCAGCATTTAGGGATAACAAGCCCGCCAATTTTTCAGCTTCATAACTATCGTCGCAATCAAAATCTTGTACCTTCATTGAAGACAATCACCCCTCATAGGGTTCATTATCATACATGAAATTTGGAACAAGGTCTTTTGCTTTTTCGCGGCGCCTCTTAAAATCTATTATAAAAGACTTTGACTCCCTAGCCAAGTCACTCTTGCATTCTCCGCAAAGAAGGTTTCCACTTCTGCATTTCATTAGTCGTTCATCCGATTGGTTTTCAGTATCAAAAAAATATCGCAGGTACCAAAACACTGGACATCCTAGGGCATTACCTCCTAACTTTCTTTGTAGTGCAACTGTTGCTTGTCCTCCTGTAAATGCAGTAGAAACTTTTTTATCTATAACCTCGGGTTCGTCGGTAGTGAATAATGCGGTTTCAGGTCTTGACGACGACATTTTGCCTAGCATGCCAAGCCCCGGTATGAACTTACTATGGATCTGAGCAGGTTTATAGTAACCCATGCGTTCAGCGACATCTCTTGTGATTCTCCAATAAGGATCTTGGTCTATAGCTGCTGGGATCAGCACCGGAGTAGGTTTACCTTCGATTATTGAGGGTAAAAAACAAGGTGCTGCCTGTATTGCTGGAAAACCTATCATGCCAATGTTAGTGGAATTTGAGAAACCAAATACTGCCTTTGCGGTTGAAAACGTAATTCTCCTCGCAATTTCATTAGATAAAGAGTACAAATGTTGTATGTGTTTTGTATCCACAATAATTCTTGTCTTTTGTGGGTTGAACCCGATGGCTATAATATCTAATATGTTCTCATAAGTGAAATGCTTGATATCTTCTCTAGTTAAATCCGGACTGTACAGAAGCTTCTCGTCGTCCGTTAGTTGAAACAGGAGGTTTGAATTAAACTTGTCTTGAATGTACTTTGTAAATATCCATGGCATCAAATGACCAATGTGAACCATACCTGATGGTCCTCTACCCGTGTAAAGATAGAAATTTTCACCATTCTCATATTTGTTCAAAATCCAATCAAAATCACGATGGGAAAAAAAGTACCGCAGTCTTAGCATAGGATGAACTTCCCCTACGATCTCGCTCAGCTTTTCTATTATTTGTGAATCGATTGGTTGGGTGCCGAATTTTTCTATCACTTTATTATAATCTATTTCGCCTTCTACTTCCCAGGGAGTAATCTTGAACTCAGGTTCAGAACTATTTGGAGAACTAGCTATACCGCCATGACTTTTGCCCGGAGTTGAATCCACCATTATTTTTCAACATGACAGTCCTTAGAGTTTAAACGTTTAAAAAGTCTTTTTCTCTTTGAAATTTTAATAGCGAATGAATCACAGTAGCTTGGATAGTGGTCGTAGCAGCTCGAACCTTCATCAGATTGAGAAATCTTTGTTGAAAGCACTTGCTTATGAAGATAAACTTTCTGTACAGAAACTTTCTGAAATCTCGAATCTTCCAATCGATCAAGTACGAAGGGGAATAGAATGGTTAAAGTACAAGAATTTGATTACTACAAATGATAAATCAATTTTCACAATCTCTCTAGGAAAAAATGGACTTTTTGCCAGAAAGAATAAACTTCCAGAACGGCGATTGGTTGAGGCGATAGAACAAGGGCATCAATATATGCACCAAATTGCGTCACAAGGCAATTTAACTGAGCAGGAATTGGTTGCAGCAGTAAAAATAGCCAAAAGAAATAATTGGATAGAGATACAACAGGATTCAGCGGGAAGAACAATATGCAACTTGTCTTCTTCGGCAAGTAATTTATCACCAGAAGAGAAATTATTGGATAAATTAGAAGTGCACAATCAACTAAACATCTTAGATCTTACGCAAGAAGAAATGGAGGCCTTTAATAACCTCAAACGACGTGGAAACTATCTAGAGGAAAATAAGAAGAGCGATTCAGAAATTCTTATTACAAAAAGTGGCAAAGAAATGCTACCAACTTTAACTCAGGAGCGACCTACTGAGCGCCGTTTGACTCAAGAGATGATAAGCACTGGAAAATGGAAGGAGCTGCATTTTAGTCCTTTAGATGTAGAGGCGTCAGTCCCCTCTCGGTATTTGGGACTTACACATCCACTAACAGATTTAATTAGCGAGGTGAAGGAAATTTTTGTCGGCTTGGGTTTCGTGGAGATTGACGGACCCGTTACTCAGCCTAGTTTTTGGAATTTTGACGCACTATTCATACCCCAAGATCATCCCGCTCGAGAAATGCAAGATACCTTTTATATTTCTGAGATAAATAAGACCGATTTTGCTAGCCGTGTTCATATCCAAAAGATATCTGAAATGCATCAAAAAGGCTGGAAATATAAGTGGAACAAAGATGAGGCACAGCGAATGCTGCTGCGAACCCACACAACAGCGGTTACAATCAAGTATCTTGCAGACAACAAGCCTGACAGTGCAAAGGTATTCTCAATTGGGCGGGTTTTTAGAAATGAAAAGGTATCCTATAAACATCTTGTTGAATTTAATCAGGTTGAAGGGATTTTTACTTCCAAGCATCTTACCTTACGAAATCTAATGGGCCTGCAAAGAGAATTTTATTCAAAGCTTGGTATAAAGAAAGTCAAATTTTGGCCTACCTTTTTTCCATACACCGAGCCATCAATACAGTCTATGGTATACAACGAAAGTTTACAAAAATGGGTTGAATTGTTCGGAATGGGCATTCTTAGACCTGAAGTAACAAAACCTCTTGGAATAGGCAATCCCGTTCTTGCTTGGGGCGGGGGCATAGAGAGAATTGCCATGTTACGTTTTGGATTAAATGATTTACGAGATCTATATAATAATAGATTAGGCTGGCTTCGGAGTGTCTCAAAATGCCCGTCGTAAATCTATTCATTGATAAATTAGCTCAGTTCTTTCCCGGAAAGGATTTAGGCGAAATGCTAGAAGCACTCCCTTATGTTGGACTAGATATAGAGAGCGTGGATAGTCATGTCATAAGAATTGAATATAATCCAAATAGGCCAGATTTCAGCATAGACTACGGCATAACTCGAGCCTTGAGGGGACTATTAGAGATAGAAACTGGAATTCCAAAATTTAGAATGTCGAAAAATAAAGGAGTGTATACTATCGACGTTGATAAATCTGTAGATAAAATAAGGCCTTATATTGTGGCATTAGTCGCTAAACATGGTAAACTTAACAAAGGAATTTTTGAACAACTAATAGCGATGCAGGAAGATCTTCATAATGGCATAGGCAGACGACGATTGAAGGCTTCTATCGGATTCCATAACTTAGAGCCAATCAAATTTCCCCTTACTTACAAAACAGTAGGAGAAGATTTTTCCTTTATTCCACTAGGCAAATCTAACGCTCATACGATTAGGGAGATATTGGAGATATTCGATACCGTCAAAGATTATAAAGATGCTCTCAAACAGACAAACGAATTTCCGTTGCTAGTAGATGCCGAGAATAACGTGATCTCTTTTCCTCCTATTATAAATAGTAATTTAACAAGAATGAATACAACTGCTAATAACCTATTTGTAGAGGTTACAGGAAGAGATAGAAATGCAGTTGATAATCTTTTAGCTATCTTGGCTATGACTCTTTATGAAATGAGTTTTGAGATTCAAGCAGTTTATGTCGACTATTTGGAGCTAGGCAAAAAAATATCCACGCCGATTATGAATCCGGCGTATATGAATGTTAGACCATCCTATATTAATAATATTCTGGGACTGAACCTAAATACAAGGCAAATTCTCAGATGTTTACGGAAAAACAGGCTGGGGGCAAAAGTACAAAGCCAGGGAAATATAAGGTGTACTATCCCAAGGTACAGAACTGATATCCTTCACCCCATTGATCTAGTAGAAGAAGTGGCCATTGGTCACGGTATTGATAACTTTATCCCTGCAATGCCATTCTCAAATATAGCAGGACAAAAAAGTGCTCTTTCTATTTATTTTGATGTATTAAGACAGGCAATGGTAGGCCTCGGAATGTTAGAAGTTGTCAACTTTAGTCTTGTAGGAAGCAAGGTTCAATATGAGCTAATGGGAATTGATAAACCCGATAAAATCTTGTCAGTTGAAGGATCCAAAAGTATTCAGCATGAAATTTTGCGGGATTCTTTGATTCCCTCCTTGCTGCAGTCGCTATCATTTAACATTCATGAAGGGTATCCACAAAAACTATTTGAGATAGGCAAGATTTTTCGTTGGTCGGCGAATGAGATACGCGAAGATTGGAGTATCGGGGCGGTTATTGCTCATAACAACGCAGATTATACAGAGGCAAGATCAGTTATGCAAACTATGTTAAAATCAAGCTTTGGAAAAAATGTTACCACTCGTGCTTCAAAAAACCCTATATTCATTAATGGTCGTTGCGCTGAGATACTTGTTGATAACATTGCAGTTGGCAATATAGGTGAGATTACTCCTTTGGCAATAGAGAATTTTAGGATAAGAGTTCCGGTAAGCGCCTTTGAGCTAAATATATCACAACTACCTTTGGCTTGATCTTTATATTTGTGAAGGGAGATAGATAAAAATGCCTTCAGTTCCGTACTGATTGCTAGGGCCATTGATACAAGTATATAATAGATATACATTGAGAAATGACTCTAGCTATGATTCATGTGCGCTGAACGTAGGCTCCCCGTTGTAGAGAGTGCACTAGGAGGAGTACACTTTAGTGTATGGCTACCAATGAATATGTGTGGGTCAGAGGCGGGGGACAACCGAAGTTTTATTGGTACTTGGTCGCTCTGCTGGAGAAGGGCTTCTTTGTTAAATTAGCGATTGTATTTATTATTATTAACAGAATCTAAAACTAATTCGATCTTTGTGCCTTGTTCTTTTTTTCTGGGTCTAAGGGTAAAAGGTATTGAATGAATCAAAAGTATTATCTCATTTTATATGTTATTTCGACCCCCATTTAATGTTCAGTTAAAATCTGAATCCAGATGCCTCGGACAATGTATGTCCATATTCTGTCAAAATAAAGTAGTTTTCTCTGGTTTTTGCATAATTATTTGTATAGTGAAAAAATAAATAACTCGCAGGAGATTTTAGTTGAATTGAATCAAATTATTTGCAAGGATTTTTATCAATGGCATTTTACATTTATGGATTAATTACACAATCACTCGAAAAAACGATCTCTTAGGTTGGAGACTATCGCTTCTAGAACGCAAGAAACCGCGGAAAAAATCTGTAACGCAAATGTCCATAAACACAGTAATAAAGGCAATTGCATCGGTTGTTGGACAGAAGAACTGTGACAATATTAAGTGATCAAGCTCAGGAGTATAAGGACATTTATTAATTCGCTTAAAATATGCTATTCTAAAGACCCCTCTCGTCATGATATATTAAAGGATGCTTATAAACACTTAATAAATCTAAAAAAAAATATTACACAATTGAAATTTGATCTATTAACACTAATTATTATTTTTTCATTACTCTTTTCTGGTGTTTCGTACAATATCGTTTTTTCACAAGCTTTGTCCAAACCACAGTCTAAAGTAACAAACTCCAGCTCCTATCATACCAATCCCCTTACAATAAAAGTAACCTCGCCAGCAAAAGGACAAGAAATTCCAATCGGACGTCCCTTGACAGTTGCCGGCATATCTACAGATAACGTTTCCTCTAGTTGCCAAGTTCTAGTTCTGTTAAATGATTTAAAGCCGTACAAACAAGCTAGACCTACAGGAGAGAACGGGTTAACTGACTACTCTACTTGGAAATACACATTTGCCCCTAAAAACGGAGTTATAAAGGATGGACCAAATCGAATTACAGCCAAAGTAGTCTGTGGGGGGGATAGCCCTGCTAATTTAACAAAATTTTACAGTGTCAATTTTACCGGCAAATCTAAAAGCCCTCTGAGAATTCTGACAATAAACAATGCAATTCGGTATAATGGAACAACAGGAGTATTGTTAGGTGCAGCGGCAGCTTCAGCAACAAATGTCGTTTTGTATAATATGACGGCTGCTGAAATTGCAAGGAACCAAATTAATTTAACGAAGACTCTTAATCAGACCGGGAAGCAAAGCAGCGATGCAAAACTTGCTAATATATCAACTTCAGTCTTAGTTGCCAATAATCCAGTTAAGCCAGGAAATAACCAGACTGTAGTAGTCACCGCTTCGGACTCAAAGACAAATGAAAAGATCTATGGAGCCAGCATAGGCATATGGATAAGTAATGCATCTGGCATTGCAACGCTTTTTTTTTCTGGAATAACCGATCATTCGGGTCTTGTTTCGCACGGATGGAAAATAGATGGCAACAGTAAACCTGGAGATTACGTCGTAACAGCAGAAGTATTCGCAAGAGGATATAAGGACCGAACTGATAAATCCACGTTTAAAATTTCTCCTAGATAATATTTGTGGTCAAGAAAAAGTAGGAGTATCTGCACCAGAACTACTCGTAGAGTACCTTTGGCACCGGCCACCTTTTGTCTATCCTTTCGAAGACCAATGCAGATATCCAAAAAAGGGCTTTTGGCGCTCGGTTTGGTTGATTTATCTGTAATTTTATCTTCTACATGGGGAATTTCTAAAAGGGACTAGAATTTCTCTTTATTGGTGTTAATACTCTTTACGAAAAGTTGAAACCCAGAGTAAACTATAAGCTATAACGGACCAGTCTGAAACGGCTGATCTGCTGCTCATGTAGGTAGAAATTCGATATTTTAGCTTAACAAAGAAAGCTTCAGAATGACGCACTTGACATGTAGCTAGTCATTTCGGTCACGAATGGACTCTAATACTGCAATGAACAGACAGGTAGAAATTCTTCATATAGAAAAAGATCTTATAATTTAGTAGTAACAATTTGTGGTCTAAGTGCCAAAGGTCTAAACTTGGAGGCTTCTTAAATGTAGGGTTTTTTCCAGTATTCGAAGGTAGATCTCTAAGAGTTCAGCCGACTGCCTTTGAAGTACAATGTCCTCTTGATCGTTTAGTTGTCTTGACAACGTTAAAATCTTATTTTGTATTCTCAATTCCAGTGATTCGAGGGATATTTTCTTAGATTGTGTCTCGTCTAAATCTGAATTAGTAGCAGGTTGGAAACTAGTAGAAGTAACTGTCTGTGATCTATTCTCCACACTGCCGCAATTGATACACATGATTTTATCCTTGAATTTTATTTGAACACCTTTGCAAATGTTACAGGCATCACTGATAAGCGATGCACCTTTTACAAGTAACTCTGCTGCATTCTTTACATTGGCTGATTTGTCGTTATTTCTTTGTGGTTGGGCATTCATATGTAACCGCTATATTGGGTGGGTTATTCTGTATAATTGTTAGCATGCTCTATATTTGTACTAGCAAAGAAGTGGTTTTCATAATGGGATATCCCTTGCAATCGGGAACATAGTTATTTTCTGATCCTAACTATCAAACTTTTAATATGATTTGTACAGAATTAACATGAGTCCTTGACGCATCAAGAACAGTTTATGGCAGCAGAACGAAAAAAACGGCTTAATAATTTACCCGAACTACCTGAAAATAGGCCGGCTCTATTAATGTCTGCTATTTATTCAGGTAATGAACAGAAGGTCTATCTAAAATTCTATGACCCAAAAGATAATAAGATTTACTTCTGGCGCGATAGGACAAATCATAAACCTTATTGTTATACGAAAATGCAGTACGCAGGGAAATTAAAAAAGATTGTTGATGCGGACACGAAATACACATTAGAGACTACAAAAAAGAGAGATCTGATTTCTGATCAGGAGATTGATGTTATAAAAATAGTTGCCCCTGATCCGCTTTCTATCGGGGGAACAGATCATAGCATCCGAGAAAAAATAACTTCATGGGAAGCTGATATAAAATATCATGAAAATTATTTATACGATACTTCACTAATTCCTGGGGCATTTTACGAAAGAAAAGGAGAGGATATCAAACAATTTGAGCATCAGATGACTGATAAGGTTCAAGATGCACTAAAAAATCTATTATGGGACAAGATGAAAGAAGACGCTGGCGAGATCGGCAACAAAGAATACCAACAATACATTACGGGCTGGGCAAAACTACTCAACCAGCCTATACCAGAGCTGAGAAGAGTATCGGTGGATATTGAAGTCGAGTCTGAGGAAGGAAGAATGCCCAACCCTCGTGATCATGATAGGGCAGTTATCGCAGTTGGGTTCGTTGGTAGCGACGGACTAAAAAAAGTCTTTGTGTTGAACCATGGTAGACTTCGTGATGATCGCACGCCATTAATTCCTGAGGCTGATATCTGTGTTACAGAGAAACAATTATTACAGAAATCATTTGAAATTATGAACTCCTATCCAATTATCATCACGTACAATGGCGATGATTTTGACCTGCCGTACCTATATGCTAGATCTCAAGATCCATCAATTGATCCTGAGCATAGCTTGCTAATACCCAAGGAGGATATTCCTATCATCACAAAAAAGGAGAACTTTGTAAAGCGTGGTACTCAAGCAGAACCAGTCCAAATAAAACATGGAATTCACATAGATTTATTCAGGACATTTCAGAATAGATCCATACAGATCTATGCTTTTAGCCACAAGTATTCCGAACTTACACTTAATGCAATCTCAGAGGCCCTCCTTAATGACAGCAAGATTGATTTTGAAGGAGATATCAGTGAACTCCCCCTACAAAAACTAGCGCTCTATTGTCTTAAAGACGCCGATTTAACTTTCAGACTGACTAGTTTCAACGACAGTTTATTGATGAAACTTTTGGTGGTTATCTCAAGGATCGCAAGGTTGTCAATTGATGATATATCACGTTTCGGCGTTAACCAATGGATCAGAGGAATGTTATACTATGAACACCGGCAGCAAAAAGCTCTGATACCAAGACGCGATGAACTTCAAGCGAAAGGAAGTGCGTCGACAGTTGCTATCATCAAAGAAAAAAAATATCGTGGGGGATTAGTTGTCGAACCTATCCTAGGTATCCATTTTAATGTAATAGTGGTAGACTTCGCAAGTCTGTACCCAAGCATCATTAAGGTTCATAATCTTTCATACGAAACTGTAAATTGCCCACATCAGGGTTGCAAAAATGATCCTAGTCAAATGGTAGTGGGAACAACACATTGGAGATGCAAAGAAAATAGGGGGTTAACTTCTCTGCTTATAGGATCATTGCGTGATTTAAGAGTAAGTTATTACAAATACCTTTCAAAGGATAAAACAATTCCTTATGAAGAAAGGCAATTATATAATGTTGTCAGTCAAGCAATCAAAGTAATCCTCAACGCTAGCTATGGTGTAATGGGAGCAGAAATATTTCCGCTCTATTGTTTGCCGGTAGCAGATGCTACTGCGGCAATTGGCAGAACTACAACTACTTCGACCATCGAAAAATGTAAGGAAATAGGAATTCAAGTGATCTACGGAGATACTGACTCGCTTTTTCTAAAGAATCCTAGCGCCTCGCGAGTAGATGAAATTACGCATTGGGCTAGAAAGAACCTTGGTGTCGACCTCGAGACAGATAAGCAATACCGATATGTAGTATTTAGCGCTCTTAAGAAAAACTATCTCGGAGTTTTGGCTGACGGTACCGTAGATGTCAAGGGTCTTACTGGGAAGAAATCACATACTCCTCCATTTATACGCAATGCATTTTATAATATTTTAGATATTTTGAGTAAAGTAAACTCAGAAAAAGATTTCGAGTCAGCTAAGGAGAAGATAAAAAATATAATACAGGAAAATGCGAGGAATTTAGAATCACAAAAAATTCCTCTTTCAGACTTGAGCTTTAACGTCATGGTAAACAAATCTCCTGAAAAATATGGGAAGAAGACTAATTCTGGATTTACAAGAGCAACAGCACTCGATGGGAAGGATAAAGATTTTGATAGCTATAAGGGTATTCCTCAACACATCAAGGCCGCAAAATTATTAGTCGATGTAGGAAAGGACGTCAAGGCAGGGGACGTTATTTCTTATGTAAAAACAAAGACAGGAGATGGTGTCAAGCCAGTAGAACTTGCAAAATCAGAAGAAGTTGATACGGAAAAATATCTTGAGACAATGGAAGCCACCTTCGATCAGGTTCTTTCATCTTTGAACTTTAATTTTAAATCTATTCTCGGAAAACCTCGTCAGTCAAACTTGGACGAGTTGTTCTGGACAAGCCAAAATTAAAAATAAGCAGCCCAATTTATCTTAATCCGTAGCCATCTTGAAATCTAATTATATTATATTGTGTTTACCTTTAAATTCTCAAACGATTTTCCTTCATCCATTTTAGTATAATTAATACCTATATCTAGAAATGTAACACATTTTGTTACCTACGTTGTTTAAGGTAGTCCGGACAGTGAACGCAGGATTTGTCGTATCAGCCTTCGCGCCTGCTGAAATTGCGATCCGGGCAAACTTCTAGTGGCAATATCGGATGTCAGAAGATAAGGTACGTTAAAATCTTAATATGCGTTTGCTGATAGCTATGAATTATTACATTTTCGACATTAGGGGCTGCGAGCCTGTTGTTTCTCTTCGCAAGACATGTTCTTCGGCAAAATGACAACCAGACCCTATGTTGTATGTGGCTCTCGACTGATCGAGTTGTTTTTGCCTATCCAATGCTCTAATAATAATTGCACTAATAATCAAACCAAATAAAATCAGAATCCCTTCTTAACCGAATACGCTGATGCTGTCCCTATAAACATCGATTCGTCGATTTAGTAGAAGAGGTAGTGACTCCCTGACTTTTTTGATCCTTAGTCTATCGATTTCTATAATCTCCATTCCCTCCCTGTTTCCCATATCCATGACCACTGTGCCGAAGGGATCCACAACCATACTTCTTCCTGAATATATATTGCCAACCTGATCGGGTGCAATTACATATGATCCATTTTCAATAGCTCTTGCCTTCAGCATAGTTTCCCAATGTTCTTCTTTCATTACTCCTTCGACCCATGCCGAGGGAGATATTAATATATCCGCACCCTTCACTGACAGTATTCTAGCCATTTCTGGGAAACGGATATCATAGCAAATCAACAAACCAACTTTTCCTATGGGTGTTTTAGTTGGTTCTTCTATAGTATTGCCTGCGGCAAATTTATTGGATTCTTTGAAACCGAGAGCGTCGTATAGATGAACTTTTCTATATGCCGAGGATACAGATCCTCTATCGCTTATCATGATCGCTGTATCATATACATGACTGTATACTGAAGTATCATTTTTTTCGTATATCGTTGCCACAATATTTATTTTGTATCTCTTAGCAGCTTTACATAGCGATGGTATAAAATTACCTTCTGTTACTGACTCAGCTAATCTTCCAAGCTGCTTTAAAGACTGGGATTTTGGAGAGAACATCATTTGAAATTCAGGGAAACATATTAAACATGCTTTCTTTCTTGATGCCTCTTTGACATATTCAACTGACAGCTTGAGATTTTTGACTTTATCACCTGAAGATCTCATCTGTACTAAGGCCACGCGATTACTCTGTTGCATTATTCAGAAGTCTATAATGAATCCACGAACTAAAAAACTTGGTGACACTAGAGTGGATCGCCGAAAATAAACCCGGTCTTTTTTGATACTGTATTTAATTATTTATTATGGTTTTATATGGCTGCCCACTGTGACATATGAGATAATGCATTCTCATTCTTTTGGCTCTTTTGGAATTCCTTTATGACAATATGCTGATTCTGTATTTATGTGTAGGCCGCCGATCGTTTTGGCTTAGATTACCCAATTACATAAGATTACATAATGCGGGAATGTTATATTCATGTGAGCAAAACAAAGCTCCCTGAGATAGCGGCCCCTATTAATGCACCTAAAAGATTCACGATGTTATTATCAATTATCATTATGCCACTTGTCAATTCCGTCCTAACTTGGCAATGATCAATCTTTGTTTCTAAGCATTTTTTACATTTGGCACACAAATATTTCGCCTGGATAGTTGCTCCAAATATACTATCGATATTAGTGGATATCATACCTGCTATGACACCGGATAAAAATATAATAGACGCAGAATGTGGTACGTCCTGTGACAACAGAAGGCCGCAGATGCTTGATATAAACAATGAACAAATTAGTGCAGCTATTTCTCCTTGAAGGGTCACTCCACCAGATTGGCCTGTGTCAATCTTCTTACCCGTTATTATTGAACGGGGTTTTGCTTGGCCAAGCAGCCCTACTTCAGTAGCGACAGTATCTGACAGAGCAAAACTAATCGATCCAACAAATGCTAATACAAATACTGGATTGTTATTGGAAAAATGATACAATACGGCAAAAAGTGCAGAAGGTCCTCCGTTTGCTAGTACACTTTTCCATCCTCTTGCCCCTCTATTTCCCTCCGAATATCCCATTTTCTCCTTATACTTGTATTTGTATTTAGTGAAACACGAAGCTAGAAGAAAAAATAGCAACAATATGAAGAACCACGAAATAGTACCAAGCCATAACACTGTAAAACCAATCGGTAAAGCTACCATTGCACCAAACGTGTCAAGTACGTGCAGCCTATTAGCAAGAATAGTCATGGCGAATAATAATGAAAGCCATGTGACAGTTTGGTCTATGGGAAGCATCTACTAATGATATTCGCCCTTGGGTGTATGTTTAGATAAATTTCCTTCCTGAGGATGATAATAATTCAACTAAATGGTAGCCCTAGCGCGAACTATATATACTGTTAAGAAAAGAAATTCACTCTTCTTATTGAGTATCCTGGGCTATAACTTTGGTAAAAGGCATCTCTACATGAGGGCAATTCAAAGAACAGAATTATTATGCTCTTCTATAAGGATACTCGTATAGTTCAGTTTTCTGTGCGTTTACCACCAACCTTGACAAAATAGGCTTTACAAATGATCATAGATAAAAGTAAGATCCGAAAGTATGATTTAGAAAAGGGTAAAGCGGCTTGATATTAATCTACAGGTCACTATGTACGCGGTTTTCTATATCTGCTCGCTGCCACTTTAAGTATTATATGAATGGTCCAATATGACTTCATATTATTATGAGCTGCACACCAGAACGTATCTTGTTGAATAGAGTAAGTCAACGCGTAATTCATTGCAGGTTGTGTCCGCGTTTAACTAATTACATTACAGAGGTAGGACAAAATAAGGTAAGAAGATTCCGGCACGAAAACTATTGGGCTAAACCTCTTCCGAGTTTTGGGGATGTAAAAGCTAAGTTATTAATCGTTGGATTGGCGCCTGCTGCTCATGGGGACAATAGGACTGGAAGAATGTTTACAGGAGATAGCTCTGGCGAATGGGTTGCTAAAGTACTGTTTAAGACCGGATTTGCCAACCTGGCTACAAGCCGATCAAAATATGACGGATTGATATTAAATCGCGCATATATTACTGCTGCCGTAAAATGTGCGCCACCTCATAATAAACCTACTTTAGAAGAAGTCTCTAACTGTTCACAGCATCTTTGCGCAGAATTAAGAATTTTAGATAAAACAATCTAGGTTATACTAACGCTTGGAAAAGTTGCTTTTGACACATATTGTAAAGTAAGCAAATTACCTCGTCTAGAATTTGCGCACGGGGGCCGGCATAATCTTAGTAGTGGCAGAACGCTTTTGGCTTCTTACCACCCCAGCAAACAGAATACGAACACAGGCAGGTTAACATGGGAGATGTGGTTGGAGATTTTCAGAACTGCAAAGTCAATAATAGTTAAAAATTAATAAAAATGCGCGGTCATTCAACATTACAGGACTCTTCCAGGCTCCAGTCGCGGAAGATAGGCTAGCCTCGAGTTGAGGCGCATGTTACAGTTGAATTTTCAAAAAAAATATCCTAATATGAGATAAATGATTCGTTCTATTACAATCGCTTTGCAATTTGATTCAACCATGATACCTACAGCAATCTATACAATTTGGCATACAGCAAGCATATTAGATTGTATGACTTTATAACAGAATGTGATGATATCTAAAACTCTTGTCGCTATGGATTATGCTAGAAAGCTCCTAGCCATGATTTGTAAAGAGCAACCGTACCGGAAACGACTTCTATGAGCAATACACGCAGGGGACTTCCGCTAACCAGCTCTCGTATTGAGAAGATATTTCCGAAATTAACACCGGCTCAAATTATTCGTATTGCAGCGCATGGACATGTACGCTCTGTGCAGTCTGGTGAAGTGCTAATAGAGCAGGGAGATACGTCAACACCGTTATTTGCCATAACCTCAGGCGAAGTCGAGATTGTACGTCCTTTAAGGGGCCAGGAGACCCTTATTACTGTCCATGGTCCTGGTGAAGTCACAGGAGATGTTACCACGCTCTCTGGCCGCCAGTCTTTTGCTCGTGCACGTGCCACTAAGCCAGGTGAGGTAATAGAACTAGATCATCAACAAATGCTCGGTTTGGTACAGACTGATGCTGAACTTGGCGAGATTCTGATGAGGGCTTTCATCCTACGTAGAGCGGTGTTGATAACCGCTGGTGTGGGAGACATAGTCCTTATCGGCTCGACATATTCTGCTGATACGCTTCGAATTAAAGAGTTTTTGATGCGGAATGGACAGCCGTACTCCTACATAGACCTCGAACATGACCCCGACGTACAGAATATGTTGGACAGTTTCCATCTCGCAGCCAACGAGATACCCGTGGTGATTTGTCGTGGCCAAGTGGTTCTTAGGAATCCCAGTAAGCAGGAAATTGCGGACTGTCTTGGTTTCAACGAATCTATTAATCAGACCCAGGTGCGCGATCTCATCATAATCGGCGCTGGTCCCTCTGGATTGGCTGCTGCAGTTTATGGCGCTTCAGAAGGTCTAAATGTTCTAGTGTTGGAAACCGGTTCACCTGGTGGTCAGGCAGGTTCAAGTTCAAGAATCGAAAATTACTTGGGATTTCCAACTGGTATCTCAGGCCAGGATCTTGCAGGCCGGGCTTATCTTCAGGCACAAAAGTTCGGCGCCGAGATTCTCATCACCAAAGGCATGCGGCTCCACTGTGCCCACAAACCATACGCCGTCGAAGTCGAGAACGGAGTTAGAATCCCTGCACGTGCTGTTGTGATTGCAACCGGTGCGGCCTATCGGAAGCCGCAGTGCGAAAAATTGCCGCGCTTTGAAGGCGCGGGTATCTATTACGCTGCGACACCTATTGAAGCGCAACTATGTGGTGGAGAAGAGGTGATCATTGTTGGTGGAGGAAACGCAGCAGGTCAGGCTGCAGTGTTCCTTGCCGAGAGGGCAAAGCGCATACACATGCTTGTCCGATCTGCAAATTTGGGCGATAAGATGTCTCGATATCTGATTCGCCGAATCGAAGAGACTCCTAAGATAGTAGTTCAACCATACACAGAGATCATAGGACTTCAAGGAAGCGATCATCTAGAATCCGTTGAGTGGCGAAACAATCAAACGGGATTGAAGGAGGAACACAAGATCAAACATGTATTCCTCATGACAGGTGCCGACCCTAATACCGGTTGGCTAGATGGCTGCATCGCACTTGACTCTAAAGGATTCATCAAGACAGGACTCGATCTGTCGCCTGAAACCCTAAGTGCTGCACATTGGCCTTTAACACGTCAGCCGTACTTGCTGGAAGCCAGTTTACCTGGGATCTTTGCAGTGGGTGACGTACGTGGCGGCAGCATCAAGCGTATCGCTTCCGCGGTGGGAGAAGGATCAATTGCGATCTCGTTTGTTCATAAAGTATTGGAGGAATAGGAAGGTGTCAAAACTAGGAAGCCATTTCGCAAGATTATTTCTATTCTTGACCCACAAGTATTATCTTTTCAGATTGATTGACGGTTTTCAATTACCCCCAGAAATCATTGCAGTGGCAACTACAAGCTAAGGGGATACAAGAAGAACAAGATGAGGAACAGTTGGTTGTTAAAATGGCGTCTTAAAAAGAATAGAACACCACTAACCCAGGGAGTAGTCAGCAATCCATGACCATTTTAATCAACTTGAAGTGATAAGACTCCCCAGCTATAACTCGTGGGTTCAAATCCCACTCCCAGACTTTTACTAATGATTAATAGATTTGTATAGATCGTAAACTAAAGTAGCCTGTAACGCCAAACATCATTGTGGCTCAGGTACAAAAAGATTAAAAAAAAAGCCGATTAATGTTTGAAAACACAAAATGAATGAATGACATTGATAAGTTAATAATACACTTTCCGTAACACTAATTCCTAATAATCTAATTTTTGAAGGTATGTGCTAGGGTTAAAGATAATGGTTAGGTAGATTAAAAATTAATCAACAGACTGGAATATTGGAGAAATTGGTGGCCAGTTTACATTTCTCCTCCCATGCCGCCCATTCCTCCTGGTGGCATTCCACCTCCTGGACCACCGGCTGATTTACCAGATGCGATTACATCATCTATTCGCAAGATCATTGAAGCAGCTTCTGTTGCTGACTTTATTATCTGTTCTTTTACTGAAAGTGGCTCTACGATATCAAGTCTGGACATATCAGCAATTTTCGCGTTTCTTGCATCAATCCCGGTCCACTTAGACCCTTTGCCTTGTTTTGCCCGCAAGTCTGTCATAGCGTCTATTGGGTCCATCCCTGCATTCTCTGCTAACGTAAGTGGAATTACTTCTAACGCTTCGGCGAATTTTTCTGCTGCTAGCTGCTCTCTACCCACTAGGGTGCCTACCCAGTCTCTTAATTTAGATGCTGCATAAGCTTCAGGAGCGCCTCCGCCTGCCACGATCGCAGGTCTTTCAAGGACATCTTTTGTTACCATTAGTGCATCGTGAACAGAACGTTCTGCTTCATCTACGACTCTTTGTGAGCCGCCTCTTATTAGTATCGTAACTGACTTTGGATGTTTGCATCCCTCTACAAATACCCACTTGTCTGTCTCGACTTTGCGTTCCTCTACAAGTTCAGCAGAACCCAAGTCCTTAGATGTAAGATCATCTAGATTGCTTATCACACGTGCTCCGGTTGCTCTAGCTAATTTAGTCATGTCACTTTCCTTGACTCGACGAACCGCCAAAACATTCGACTTTGCAAGATAATGTTGTGCAATATCATCTATGCCTTTTTGGCAAATGACTACGTTAGCCCCGCTTTTTGTAATCTTGTCAACCATATTCATTAACATCTTATTCTCCTCTTCCAAAAAGAGCTTCATTTGATCGGGTGAACTTATATTTATCTTGGCATCAAATTCTGTTTTTTCGATTTCAAGAGCAGAATTGATCAAAGCAATTTTTGCTTTCTCTACTCTTTTTGGCATTCCTCCGTGAACGACTTCCTTGTCAAGGACAATTCCCTTGATTAGCTTAGTATCGGATAGAGAACCACCCGCCTTCTTTTCTACTTTCACGTCGTCAATGTCTACTTTATCCCCGGACTCTCCTTTTTCAGAAACGTGTAACGCAGCATTAACTACTAGTTCTGCGAGTTGGTCAGCTTCCTTTGACACCAGTTTTGTTTGCATCGAGGTCTTTGCAATCTTGAGTAACTGTTCTTTCTCGTTACCAGCAATTTTCTGCGCGATATTATTGAGAACTTCAATTGCCTTGATAGCACTCTTTCTGTAACCATCAACGATAATAGTTGGATGAACATCCTTGGTAATTAGTTCCTCTGCTTTTTCTATTAAAGCGCCTGCGATAATCACTGCAGACGTTGTCCCATCACCTACTTCATTATCAACAGACTTGGCAACTTCCACCATCATTTTGGCCGATGGGTGTTGAACATCAATTTCTTTCAAAATTGTTGCACCATCATTTGTTATTGTTACGTCACCTAGACTATCCACTAACATCTTGTCCATGCCCCTAGGGCCTAGACTTGAGCGAACTACTTCGGCAATCAGTTTCGCGGCTGTAATATTATTTTTTTGTGCATCTCGACCTTTCGTCTGAGTTGCACCTTCTTTCAGTATTAATACTGGCATTCCACCAGCTGATCCTTGTTGAATTGACATTTCCTTTTTTCTCCCTAAAATTTACAAACTAGATGGCGTCGTCTGGGTATTTTAAACTTACTGCAATTAAAGCTCTGCTCGTATACCTCAATTGGCTTGCTATAATATAGTGTTGGCTATCTTTTTAATGGACATAAATAAGTACCATATTAGTGGAAATCAAGCCATCATTTCTATAAATACTTCAGCTTACTTAAACTGCTCGTACTTTCCAGATGAGATTTCTATAAACACTTCTTTTGCAGGCTTATTCTCTACTTTCATCCCTATGCTTACACAAGAGCCAATTACTTCTTTCACGGCCCCCTGGATATTCGCAGAATAGGAGCTTTCTAGTTTCATCTTGGCAATTTTTATGACACTGTCCATCGAGATGTTGCCTACATAATCTGTACCAGCGGTGCCTGAACCTTTACTAACGCCTGCTTCCTTCAAAACTAATGCAGCTGTTGGAGGAATACCAACTTCAATGGTGAATTGTTTGGTTTCAGAATCAACTTCGACCTTAACCGGAACCTTCATCCCGGGAAAATCTTTAGTTTTCTCATTAATAGTATTTACTACCTGTAATACATTTAATCCCATGGGACCAAGTGAAGGACCAAGAGGAGGACCTGCGCTAGCTTCGCCGCCAGTTACAAGTGCAGAGATAGATTTCTTATCTCCCATTTTTAAGACGGTCTTTAATCCTGCATATAAATGTCTAGATTCCTGATCCTTATAGGTAAGCCTTAAATTTTTTGCTGCACTATGCTCAATGCAGTGATTTTTTTAAGAAGTTAGCATCAACTGTTACTGGAATCTGATACGGAGAATCAAGTAATACTACCGTAGCTTCTTGCTTTTCATGATCAACTCTTGTAATCTTGGCTTTCATAGACTTAAACGGGCCGGCGATAACTTCTACAATATCGTCAATGTTGAGGTCTGAAACTATCGGCTTCTTCACTAAATAGCCTTCGATATCCTTAAAGGGTAACTCTCCCCGAATCTGTCCCCTCATATGCCGAATACCTGCCAATGCTTCATAAGCAATGTTTGAGTCTTGAGCTTCTACAATAATATACCCTTTGAAGTTGTCCATAACTAAAATTGAATGTATTCCAATTTTTTTGGAGCTGATCTTATTATGCAGGATATTTGCAACCACATGTTCTTGTCCTCCAGTAGTCCTTACTGCGAAAAATTTTGACTGATAAGTCGCTTTTATCTCCTCTGGTTTAGCCGCATCCGCTACTTCAGGCTTGGCAGCATTTGATTCTTGGGAGGTGCCACTCTCAGAAGACAAATGCCCTTCTGCTTCAGAATTATTAATCGTAGGTTCTTCAGACTCATTCACTTCATCGTGATCGCTTATTTCCCCGGTATCATCCTTTTCATCATTGTCGTTAGCCATCGCTTGAATCCAATATGCCGTAGCCCTCATGTAATTTATAAATTTACTTAGCGCCCTATTATAATCGACTTAAGTTATTTGGTTGAGGAAATTTGCCTGTCAAGAATACAGCGACCCGAATTATTGCTTACCCGTTTGTTCTGTTGACGTATGATAACAATTATTCTGGGCTAGCTGTTTGAGCTTGTAAATACTATAATATTTTCTACCCATGTTTAGTATAGATATCTCTGAATAATGCGCTTCAATAAATTCATCCCTCCATTCATCGAAGGCCACGGCTTCTAATGCCTAAGGCTACGGTTTTTAATAAGGAACCATCATGCTCTTGTGTCTCATTTAAAATCTCTGCAACAAATCCCGAGACTGGGATTCCTACGCCACAAAGCTTTAGTTGAAATCACCCAAGTCCTAGTTATACCCATACCGATCTCCGTCCCTTCTATTAAATTCAATAAGGGACATCATCGCTTTCTTGCGTCTTCGAAATAACACAACCATACGAGTTAGACAACTCCTCCGGTCTGAAGTAACGATGCAAGTAACAGTATTACTAAAGACATAATGACTGTGATTCTTCCGAGATAAATTATTCGAGAACGGATAGATTGAACATACACATTCCCAGTATCTGATCCCATTATTTTTTTTTCTATTTTTTCGTTGAGTATTTTCACGTGAACAATGTAGGTTATAAGAGTCATGATAACAAGAATAATTTTTATCAAAAGGATTATGCCGTAGCTAGTCCCAAAGAACAATGCTGGTTCCGCGAAAAATGCCCGGGAATTATATAAGCCTGTTATTATCAAAATTGCAAATGACGGTAGTGCGATATTGTTAAATCTTCTTCCGATCCGGATCATCAGGGCAACTCGTTCTTCAACTGTTTCAGTCATGGTACCAAGTACAGGTGCAAGGACCATCCCAAGGAATACAGAGCCCCCAACCCACACGGATGCACAAATTAGATGCAGCCACATGACTAAACTATCCGCTAGGGTCATTTTCCAAAGTAATTGATTGGGTCATCGTATATTATTCATGCCGCTAGAAGAAACGTTTTAATTCGCAGGTATTCAACTAGGCTTGAAGATTGTCATGTTTTTAAGCCGACGTCGTATCGTTCTTATTCTTGTAATTGCTGCTGTTGCTGGAGCAATTATTCTACTTCCACTTATACTAACGGCTACGCTTCCGGCTGACCTGAATACTATCGCAATAAGACTTTCCAAAGTTGAAGTTGTTAATAGTACCAATGAAGATATCAGCCTGAATGTAATTTTCAGTATTCATAATCCAACTCAGAAATCATTAACAACATCAAAAATTGAGTATCAGCTGTATGCAAACAACAAATCATTAGGTCAAGGAATGCTTTCCTTCGAGGATGTTCCAGTTAACGGAAGGCCACAACTCTTATCTAACTCTACAACTCAGTTAAAAAGCCAATTTGAAATTTCGCGCTCTGCTGCTAACGAGGATATTTTCAAATTGATACAAAAGCCTCTTATGGCAAGAAATATTCACTGGGCAATACAAGGAACTGCACTGATAGAATCCGGGCTCAGCTCGTCCCCCCTACAGTTCAGTGATTATCTCTAGGTCAGTCAACTGGAGAATAATTTTAATCAAGCTCATTCTTATAGTAGAATTGATCCAAATCTCAATATTTATATGAATGTATATAAAAATTACAACTATATCTGGAAAAAATAGGAGTAATTATAATCTGTGATAAATAGTAAATCATGTAGGGCATGGGGAACCTGTCTCACTCCTATCTCGGTCTGCAATATTTGCAAAGAGGATATTTCTTGGGTATGTGGTAAATGTGAAAGATTGAAGGACGTTACCCATCTGCATGATTACTGTCGAATTGCATACAAGGAGGAGGAACAGATCAAGATTGAAAGCAGTTAGCCGAGTCCAAAAGGTATCGCCTAAGACATAAATCTAGGCGAATAGAATTTTAAAGGACAATAGGTTGTGCGAAATTTTTCGTATGAGATCGATAAATCAGTAGCAAATTTGGCTGCATGCTACCGCTCAGATAAAAGGAATGATTTGAATAACCTATGGTGAAGCACTCAACTAGTAGGGATATCTTTCATAAAGTTAACATTCATTTGTGTTGTGAAACTATTTGGGGCTGGGGCTTAAGTGGCACCTTGGCTATATGTCAAAATTTATAGATCTCTTTAACTCCATTTGTGCTATTCATCTTTTTAATTTCCCAAAAAATCCGTGCAATCGATATACTTGTCCATATATTGGAGCACTTGTTTCTCTAGTACCGTAACCCTAGCACAGAAATACATGCTATATGAGTCTCTTTCTTTTATGGTTTTTTGGAAATAACTAAATCACATATTCTCTGTTGATGTTGCTGAGCAGTTGTGCTTCTGAATTGTGGCAGTGTTGTAGTCTATCCCTTTCCAAATTATAACAAAGCCGAGTTTGTACAGGAAGTCCCCGTAACACGGCTCTGGGATACCGTTTTCCTCTAATATCGAACATGCGTCACTAAATTTTATTACGTCCTTCAACAGTTGTTCTAATTCATGCACCTTGGATTCCGGTACCAAATATTTGTCTATGAGGACATATTTAGTACTTCCATCCTTCTTTTTTCGATATTCTGAATCAATAACCTTTAGAACAGATTCTGTGGGAATATTGAAGTTTTTAGCTATATCATAAGCTGATATGATTCGATTATTATTATAATCCATAATATTCTCTAAGTCCTTTGACAATTTGGTGTAGTTAACGGCAGCGAATTTTTCTATCATTTCAGCATCGATAGACTTCAAATATTCGATAACCGGCTTGATTGGAATCTCGTCTTTCTTATAGACTATAATCCGTTTATAAAATATCCCTGAGGAGATATTTTTCCACGCCAATCTTTCGCTCTGGTTAGAATTCGAGGATGCGTATCCTGCATCACTTATAGCTATAAGCAGATCAATTTTTTTATTGGCTTGTATCGATGATGTAACGAATGCAGTTAACTTCTCGATTTTTCTACTAAGATATTCTTTAGTCCAAAAACCTATTATTTCAAGATATACTTTCCTATTATACTTTTCAAATGCAAAATCTGGAATGAGCGCTTTGCCGTTTGAAACAATAAAGGGATCAGGCTCTCTGATTAATTTCCAACCGCTGCCGAATTGTCTAAACCTCGCTGCGAACTTTTCTTCGACATTGCTATCATAATCACTAGAGTGAGAAGGCTTGTCGACAGTACGTTTCTGTAACTGATTGGCTCTACCTAAGGCTGGTTCTGCAGCTAAAGGAGGAGCTTCTGCACTAGAAATTTCAAAATCATATATCTTCTTTCCTTGTGATATGGTCTTCCTCAATATCCATGCCTTAATTGACCACTTTTTCGTTGAAACTATCGTAGGAAGTAGTTTTGCAACAGATGTTCCATATTTATCTGTTAATTTGAAAAGACTTAAGGGACCATCGACTGAACATAAGATTCTATCCGTACTAAGTGTGCTATCCCCAAAATGCCCTCTTCCGGTTATCAATTTATCTCCTTCGCTTATTTGATGTTTTATAGGTATTTGCAGATGTTGAAGATTATACATCAGTCCTAACATCTTTACCTTTCTTAGTACATGTTTCCAATTTAATCCTCCGAGAATCTGGAATTCAAGTTTTGTGCAATTAAATAACAGGGTCTGCATAAGGGAGAGATTATACCAATCGAGTAACTCGCCTGCGCTTATAGTATCGAAGCTTTCGAGTATTTTATTCTCCTCTAAATCGCTCCATATCCGATGTTCTATATCGTTGGGCGAAACGCCGATTTTTGAAAAAACTAGATTCAGTATTTCCTTTCTTTTGAGATCTGTTAGCGCAAACCCATACCTAGAGGACTGTTCAAATAATTCTTTTCTGAGAGAAATGGGGTCTATAATAGTACTGCTCAATGCATCGTTGCTCAGGTTGGTGCTTCCCGTATTATCTATTTGTTTAATTGCTCTTCCATCAACTGAAAATATGCATCGTCTTTCAAGTAGAGTAAAAAGTCCTCTAACCATTTTGTAATCATCATAATGTGACTCAAGTAAAGTAATTCTTTCCAAAAGTAATCCCTTTCTTTCTTTTTTTCGGGATACCTCCTGGAACCCTTCGATCATTTTTCCTGCAAGTTGCAAACCTTTAGATCTTTCATCCTCTGACCCGCAGAATAATGGAGTTATATTTTTTCCCTTGTTCGTTATTTTGACTCTAAGAAATTGAAGTGGTAGCATGAGCTGTCTTTTTATATCCCTTACATCTTGACTTGTCTTTTTGTTATTTGTTTGTATTGTCTAGAGGGATGCAGCAGCCATTCAAGTCATTGTATAAATTCTCTGTCGCTACCGGTTCAGCTCAGGATTATGCCAAGTTAGGCGTTTAGAAGGTCAACTCCGTCATTTAGCACTTTAGATGTAACCGCCTTTTTGACTCTTGGCCTTATCGAATGCATTGAAAAGATTGTCTGCAATATAACGGGCCCGGAGGGCTTCGATCCCTCGACCTGCGGTTCCGAAGACCGCCGCGATGTCCTGGCTACGCTACAGGCCCAGATTGATTCGATGTGGATAGCCATATATCAATCGAACTGTAATTGTTGCTCAATAAGAGGCAATTCTTAGTGGCATAGATCAATCCTTTCAAAGCTAGTTGGGCATATTAGCATAAAAACAAGGTGCAAGCTGCTATGGTTGTCTCGTTTTTTCGTTCAAGAGTTCTGCTGTGAGCATGATAGTATGCTTGATTCGAGCTTAAGAATTTTTCACGCCATGAAATAGCATAACAATATATGAACAGTTAAAGTAATAATCTTTTGAGCTATGGCTGGTGGATGCGAGACAGACCGCACTGTCTATAAATGGCTGAAGACGAAAAGAGGAAATTGGAGAGATGCAGATTGCCCGTGTGGGAGCACATTTCATTTCGATGGCAAAATGGAGGATCTCTTTTGTTGGGAACGAATTCATCTTAGACATATGGCTTCAGATTCTGCCAATCACGACATGATTTCATTCTATCCAGAAGATATGGTGATTTTTTATCATTCAAACAGCGGGTACGTAGTTGAACGTAGAAGGCATACTGCTGCAGAGGTTAATGAAATATACCATGCATCTGTTTACGGCCATACAAAGGTGGCTGGAGTCTGAATACACGTATTCTATTTGGTATGACGTTATTTGATTTCCCCACGTAGGGCAAATGAAAAAAGGTAATGTTGACTGGGATAACTTTAAGACAGATCTCCAATTATTTGAAACAAGAATTGGATCAATCATATTTCGGAATTTGCCAAATAAGATGACAGATGACCGCGAGGGATTTCACCTTCTCCGTCATTCTATTCTACGTTGATATTAATGCGGGTAAACCTGAAAAAAGAGTTGCTACAACTCCAACCATAGGAAAGCTATTGCAGCGGCCGTCCGTAACGTGGATATGTACAGATCGATCATTTTCTTTCTTGCAACTATTGCATCTCCACTGAATAGCCTGATTGCATTCATTACAGTATTCGAATGCTATCATCTCGTGACCACAAGATCTACACAACATTCAATCTTTATCATCTTGATACCTTTTAAACATTATTGCTTGTCAAAGTAATGGCCAGTTTTAATTCACCCTTTTTATTCCACTCGTTCATGAATGACTAACAATTTGTATAAAAAATTATACCTAAAAAAAGTGCTTAATCGTGCAATCAATATTGGCTGAAAATTTGAATCATCAGTTAGTAAGTTATGGATAGTGATGCAGCTGAGAATAATTATGTTCAGATCGTAAACAGGCCGGCAGCGTATTATTATGTGTAGCCCGATTTTCGAATTTTCCCAACCAACCCTGAAATATAGACTTATCTTTGACAAAACTGGAAGTGTTTCCTAAGTTGAGAGTTTAAGGATTGTGTGAGATTGTGTGACAATTCTCCTTTTTTAATATAGAACAATATGTATCTGGTCTAAAATGATGAAAAAACTGCGAAGTGCGGGATTTGAACCCGCGATCCCGAGCTTGGGAAGCTCGTACCTTAACCAGGCTGGGCTAACTTCGCTCTAGTTCGACTACATATTCCTGACATTAATTTTGTAACGTAGTTGATTTGAATAATGCATTTATGAAGTAATATAAAGATGTCCCAGTTATCCGATGAAACATTGAAGTATATGCATCTGAAAGCATTGTATTGAGCCTTTATTCTGAATAGAAAGTGATGATTTGACATACAATGGCTATGCATGGATGATATATCCATTTGTGAGCAACATTCTTTTCCTTACGTTGAAGAAATGTGTAATTTATACATTCAGCTTTTTGGCTCGTGATCGTACTTAACATTAAATCGTCGCTATGGCTGGGGTTTTATGGAATTTTGCTTCTCACATCTTCATCTGGTGATTGTTAACTAAGCCATTTCTATCGGTTTCATTTATAACTAGTTCGGGAAGCAGATGGAAGAATTGTCCTTCCTGATATATCTGTAAATATCGACTTCCCTTTTCTGTTATTTGATAATGTGGAGACAGGTTTTGGTTATCATGCCTTTCTTTAATGAGTTGTTTAGATAACATTGATGATATATAACGTTTGATTTGATCATCATTAAGATGTGCCTTGAACCTAATGGTGGCTTTTGTTTCCCCATTCAAAGTTGAATTCAAGATCATTGCAATGATATCGTGCTTACTTCTATATTTCACTCTGGTACTCTTTTATAAGTTTTAGTATAAATCAAATACTAAATTTTAGCTGCTCTTTTGGTAAAGAGCTATATCGTCCAGCCCTATTGATTTGAAGGTTATCTCTATTTAATTAATTATCGAGTTGGTTCAATAATTATGTGACTGCCAGCTGCTATCTCATAATTATGGCTTTTTGGATTGACATTGATAGTTAGATTCGGGAGTTTCCAGCATAATTCCCAACTATCGAGTATATTCTCCAAATTGAGTGTGCTAAGAAAACCTCTAGGTAACAAATGAGGCTTAATTGACCAACTTCGTCAATTTCCAAGTGGATTGGCAGTTTTGATCGTGGGGGGCACACTTTAAAAGATGAGTGTGCTCGCTCGATAACAACTGAGTTAAAAGATACCAAAATAAATGACTACAATCTTCTCGCCACATTTCTATTCCAAGATTCTTAAGGTTTTTAAGTCCTCTTCGTGAGGAAGAACGATTGTTGGACATTAAACTGAAATTCTCCAAGATTCTAGTTGCGCTAGATGGGTCAGAAGCATCTATGGATGCGGCAAGTTATGCAATCTCAATGGCTAAAAAGGATGACGCGCAGTTAATTGGTTTGACAGTCTCTCATCTTCCGTTATCCTCATATGGGTTGGCAGTGCCCCCAGATAATCTAAAGCAAGCCAAAGAAAAAGAGATGGTTGAATCTAAGAAATGGTTTGACAGGTTTGTTCAGAGTGCAGAAGAGCACCATGTTCGATTAAGAACAGAACTTATTGATAGTCAATTGTCTGTAGAGGCATCCATAGTAGAGTATGCTGAGAGTGAAAATATCGATCTTATAGTATTGGGAACGAGGGGAAGATCAGGATTCAAAAAACTATTGCTAGGAAGTGTCGCCTCTGGAGTTGTGAATTATGCAACATGCCCCGTATTAGTCGTCAAGTGAATAAGATGATTTATTTTATTCACTTTTCAGAGCCTCCAAATTCATGGCTATGCATCTCTTGAGTATCTTCATTTCAATACTGAGTACGAGTAAAATGAATTACGATCTAGTTGCAAGCTTCTAGAAGACCGTTTGCATACAGGATTCATTCATCTCTAGACGTGCTAGATAAATTTCAATCGAAGACCTATTTGCGATATGCAACAAATATTTCGACTAAGTGGCTACGAAAATCCGCTACAAAGGATCTGAATTTGCTAATTGGCACAATAGGGATTCGATCAATGAATTGAACCTCAATAGAATGAAGTGTTACTATTATAGGTATAGCAAATGATAGATCACTGGACCTTCTAACCAACAACTCGGTTCTCTCGGCTTGTCTCCTAGCAAAGGCAGCGATCGACGTCAAGTTATTTCGTCTCCAATGTTTGCAATCTACTGCAATGGCGATATTTGTATTGACTCCTATGACATCGATTTGAGTACGTGGATTTGTAAACCTGACATCTTTCCTAACATTGAATCCTAGTGCATAAAATACTTCAGAAGTCAATAACTCAAAATCTTTCCAAGTTATCATTCTGGATACACTTTCTATGTCACATCCGAGCTTCAGAGCTAATATTGCAGTTTTGATCCTATCTGACTCACAAAATGTTATCCGAGATCTTGAGTGGGTTCCTATTCCATTTGTCACTAGATAATCTAATACGTCCCATACCAGAGTTTTATTAATGATTCCGGTTTTTAGGCTAAATTCGCAAGGGGAAACGCTTTTAGTCATACCAACTAAGGCCTTTAACAATAGCTCTGGGTGCACGGTTTTCAGTATATTTCACTACTATTTGAGCTTAGTTTAGTCATCCAATAATTCTAATAAGTAGTACGTAATTTTCATTTATGGAATCTGTATGGCACTCTAGTAAAACATTTTCATTTACAGGGCCGGAAAGATCAGATTGTAAGGTAACGAAGCACAGAAGATTTATTCAATAACGAGATTACGGACTAACAATTCCTGACATATCTTTTGCGAATAACATATTGTTCAAAGTGACCTGAAACCTTGTTCCGTCACGTTCTACTACGATCTCGATATCATCCAGCGAGTCTGACACACTTGCGCCTTCTATTTTTTTTATGATGACGTGAATAGACTCGTGCGAAATCAACGCCTCCATAAATGGTTCTATATAGGCAAAGTCTATTAGTTTTGATTTTGCATGGTCTTTGGATTGGATGATTAGCATAGTGTCGTTGTGATATGTAAAATACGGTGGAGCATCATCTATAGCACAGGCTAACGCGAAATCATTTATCGACATCTAATAATGGTCATCTATGAAAGATCATTAATATAAGATATACTCCCTGACTGGCTGGACGGCGTCAATTATCGATTTTGTTTAAAGGCTATATTGCTATACAGTAATTTCAGTCTATTCTCATTCCTGTAAACGCAAGACCTTTAAATTTGGTTTTTGAGTACTTATTTTCTCAATAACTTCCAAGATAAAATGGTCCTCGACAATCATAACTTCTTCAAAACCATTCTCGATTAGAAATCGATTTAATGACTCGATAAAAGTAGGATAGTCCTTAGCTTGAGAATTCGTCAAAGTTTTTCTGGGGATCAAGTTGTGAGCCGCTGGAAATATATCAGATATTTCTACAGGGATAATCCCTAAGAAGGGGCTATAGGTACAGATCTGTGCATCAGGAAATTTTTTCGTAAGATTAACAAGGGTGGTAGAAGAATAAAAGGGATGAATGTCTAGTTCTGGGTAGAGTACTAACCTCTTTCTCTTGTATTTTGGTGATCTAAAATTTGAAACCATCCTTCTAAAGCGTTTAGCTTCAGGTCTATACTGATCTAATGGATCGAACATAAAAAGTGCCTTCCCTTTAAATAATGGTGTTCCATACTCTAGGAATTCAAAGTTCTTCAAAAGCTCTAGGGCCTCCATCACTTTCGGATGCGCATGGGCCTTCTGCATAACGTACTCCCACAATCTGCCGTCTACTATTGTTTGTTTTACTATGGATACTTCTGCTTGCAGCATATACAAATTGTGGTTTGCTACTTCTGCTGTTCTCTTCTCTTTATCCAGGTCCAACAATTCTTTGACTGTATATGATAAACAAGTCGGGCATTGACAAGGAAAATATGATAGGTCCTGCAGCTTGCTAGTTCCATTTGCATGTAAGTACCGGTCCTCTTTAGCATAGAGTACATACGATGCAGAATCGAACATGTCACATCCTAATGCAACGATCAATGGAATTGTGAGGGGATGTCCAGCGCCAAAAAGATGAATTGGTTTTGTTGGTATAGCACGTTTGGTAGCGGCTATCATCTGCGCTAATAGAGCAAATTCGTATGCTTCCATCAACTCGACTGGGCTGCCCAACGCCATAATTTTGAATCCCAGAGTATCAAGGGACTCGGCAGAATATTTTACGAGACCTGAATGTTCTGCGCCTTGAATTGGTCCGACCCAAATAGTGTCAACGCAATTATCATCGACTTGGCTTTCAATTTTTTCTTCTCTTGCTTCATTTATTGTGTCAAGCGTTTCCCTAGCATTATTCAGAGTCTGTTGTACATATTCCTTTGCCAATTCGTAACTTAGCCCGTAACCTGTGGGTTTGTCAAGTGGTACAGCAATGTCGCTACTGATATCTTTTTGAAATGCTGCCATCGTTTGAGGATTTACTTCAACTGATCCATATCTCAAAACCTGGTAACCGCCTGAGTCAGTCATTACTACTCCATTATAATTTATGATATCGTGGATTCCCCTCTCGCATGCCTCAGTGCCATAATATTTCAATGTAGTATAGGCATTAGTAATTACTATTTTAAAACCCAATTTTTCTAAAAATTTTGTATCAACAATCTGTTTTACGGGATGGATAACAGGGATAAAGACAGGAGTTTCAAACGCTCCGTGCATAGTTTCTATTTTTCCAATACGAGCCGCAAGGTCACTATGTCTGACCTCAAATGACAAAACTATTTCTTTGTCTCCCTTATGAATTCGTCAAATATTGATTTGACCCTCTCCGCTGCTAGCCCAGTTCCTTCCTGAATACCTCCCTGTGTAACTTTGATTTTATCCATCACGATAATTGCGCCCACATCTTCCCTTATTTTAACAAGTCCAGGAAATACTCTCGAGAGCCTATCAGAAAGAGCCTTGAAATCAAATGGTTTTTCCAACAATTTGATCTCTTTAACAAATGAGCCATTAAGAATGACTCTTAATATGCCCTGACCTTCAATTTTGTCAAGTACTACGTCAAGTTTTTCATCAATGCCAGTCAAAATTCCGTTGTAAACTTTTTGATCAGCTGTCTCTACCGCCACTTTTTTTCCGAGAAACTGAACCATCTCTTCTCCAAATTTTCTTGCAACCACTGCAGCCATGTTTTGTTCATCCTAGTAGTAATATATATATGAATTTTAGAATAGCCCCTATACGTGCGAGCTGAGATATGATAAGATATGACACTCAGATTCGTGTTACTTTTCCCTTGATACAGATTGAGGTTATAGTCAGTATTCCATGAACTTATTGATATCTCCTTTCTGATATATAGGTGTGAGCCAATCTACAGTACCAAGTCTACGGGTCGACGGCTTGTATAAAGATAGCAAGATTTTGTTTGTTATTTCTTGAGGCCTCTTTCCTGTTGTGTCAAATTCGGTTATTTTATCTTTGCCAAAAGTCATTACTGCATCATAAAGACATATATCGAGAATTTCACTTGCTATATTTTCCTTTATTTTTCTATCTGAATACTTTCGCTCTTCAAAGATCCTTGATAGTTCATTCGGCGAACGTCGTAAAACTACTACAAGATCAATTGCTAGGGACTTCATGACATATGGTGCAAGGTGGCCAACGATCACTAGGTGCTGCAAGTTTTTCAGTTCAAATTTCATCAGTTTGGCCAATCTTTTCTTGTCAATTTCTGCATTGTCGCGAGCCTTTTTCGTGATCATAACGTTATTATCAATTGCGATTTTATTGATATCGACGATCTTTGCTCCTATTAAACTTTGAACAAGAAATTTTGCAGTGGTATGTTTTCCTACTCCCGGGTTTCCAGTTATAACCAGTCTATATTTTTTTTTATGAGCTCTATGATACATTTTTCCGGAGATCCTTTTGTCTACACATTATACTAAGTAGCAGGTACTGTATCAGTCTACCTTCTGGCTTAATGTTTTTCACTATTCAATCAACGGTTCCCTTGTCATCACGCGCACGCTTTTCTCGATTGACGGCCATATTACGCCAGATGACGTCTTAAAAAGTGTACTGCTCTCCAGAGAACGCTTAATATTCATGCGTTATAATGCTGTTTTTTCGGAGAAACTCTAGGCATGATAAAGCTTAAGACCCATGGAATTCTAGCAGAATTTATGAGTTCTGGGCTATGTCTAAGGACAAAGACTTAACAAATCTGACCAAAGTCGTTGTGAATTTTAATGCGTGAGCACGTGCTAAAATAATCTTCGCGAATGTTTGTAAAGAGGTTCTAAAACGTCTTGTGAATTCCAATGTCACATATGTGAACAACAGAAAATACTAGAACAAATACATGTGTTTACAAAAATGTAAGAGGGGAGATAATTTTTCGAGGCCAGCGAAAGCTTTTGTTTAACCTTCTTCCCAACCTTTATCGAATACACCATTCTTGTGGAGCGGAACTGGTTGTCCAGACGTGTATTCCATAGGTCTCATCCAAAATATCGCATGTGTTGGACATACTCCGATACAAGCACCATCTGAAATGCACCTTTCTGGGTAAAAGATGAATGCCTTCCCTCTTTTCCATCCTTCTACTGGTTTAACTCTAAGAACATCTGGCCCTAGAGCAGTGCAAATCTCCACACACAGAGCACAACCTATACATCTTTGTTCATCAACGTCTGGTATTATAGCAATTGGCATCTTCTAATTCACTATGGTTGCATACGTTCTAAAGTATTTAAACACTATGCTACTCACAAAACAGTGTTATAAAAAAAGTGAAATAATTTTTGACCAATGTAAAGAAAAATAAAAGGGTGCCCTTTACTTTTTGGTCATTCTAAGTACATCTACTTGACCACTATGTAACCAATCCTTCAGCTCAGCATGACTTGGCTTAGCATCATGCTTTCCAGCTAAATGTAGATGCAAAAGAACATAGTTAACTTGATTCAGCAACGGCTTGTTTTGTTCATCGCCCTTACGGGTTCTTTTTTTAAGATCCTCAGGAACGGTCTTCCACCATTCTTCATATGTTCTACCCATATGACCAACAAGAGGATCGGAGTTAATAAGCGTTTTGGGGATGTCAACTGTTTAAACTCTAGAATAATTTCGTGAATCATTAAATGTGTGTTGGCGAAATAGAACTTTGCCATCTCCGAAATCCAAGAGCACTATGAATTATAATAATGATAAATCAATTAACTCTCGAAAGATATGCTATTTGATTTAGAGGAATTCTATAGAGCTTATACTGCCTACTTGCAGTTTAATGCACAGAGTCCTCCAATGCATCACACCCGCTTTATTTTTCCATTATTTGCAGGTTCATATTTCACGTATCGAAAAGTTGACGTAATGCGTATAATTTCGATTGCAGAATTATTATCCGATAACCCCCAGTATATCGATATAGGATGTGGGAATGGCGATTTTTTAGATAAAATAAGAGATTTTATCCCAACTGCGATTGGTGTCGAAAGATATGCTTCAATTTTTAACATATTTAAAAAACATAATCCTGATTACATTTATTCCTCTCTTATAGAATGTCTTAAGGCAAAAGCCTTTGATATCGCATTTGTAGGGTGGATGGAACCTGGGACGGATTTTCGTAAAAAAGTGGCTGAATGTTCTGACTGTATCATTACTACTTTTGACGCAGGAGGACAATGCGGTGTCAATGGAGGATGTGAATATGAACAGTTTGGATTTAACAGAGTAGCTTGGTGGAGAACTCCGTCTTGGATTGATGTAAATACTGAATTGATGAATAAATTCTATACTCCAGCATTATCATATGATCAACAAAAGAAGTACGCCCTAGCTAAACTGCGGAGTGCTCACAATTTTTGGTATATCTATACGAAACCCGAAAAGGATGATATAGTATATCATGGTCTTAAAACATGGTTAAAAAAAGAAGAGCTGTACGTTGACGAAAAATATGCTTTTGAATCAATTCTAGATCAGAGTGGGTTCAACTATAGAGAGGAACTTCCAATGATACTCTCTAAATACAAGGGATTGTGGCAGGTGTGGTTCGACCACGATGATAAAAAATAGCAGTGTCTTGAGTTCTAAGTAGTCCCTATCTATTGGTACTACCTTCGTCGTGGTGGTAACTCAAAATCCGACTCTCGTGTAGAGCCATCGTAGATCGATTTTGCTCACAGAACCAGAGAAATATTCTTTCTCGAATCAGTAATTTCGCCGCAGCTGATGAACGTAATCATATACCAATAAATAGATTAGGATTATACAACAAATGTATAGAAATGTCCTTTTTAAAATATCGATTAAGGAGGATAAGGAAGCTTACGACCTACAAGATTTATCTGACATTCCGCTACCTTTTCTTTTTGTATCTGAAGATCAAGGTAAAATTAGGTTGGTATTAAAAAGTTCTTACCGGGCATCTTAAATTTAATAAGTGAAATTAGACCAATTTATGCTGCAAGCTTTAAACCTAATCCTATTGTCTAGTAGTATCCAGCAATTGTTCTAATTTTTTTTTTAAAAGTGAATTAACTTTCTGTCCTTCTACTTTACCTCTAAGCGCCGCCATGGATCGGCCCATCAACAGGCCCTGAGATCCGATTCCTTTTTCACTAATAAGTGGCAAATTTTCTGATATGATATTATCAATGATCTTCTGCACTTCATCTTCAGTTATCGGATTAATTCCGAGTACTGAAACGGCTTCATCCACAGTCTTTGCCTCTCTTTTTACTATTTTTTCAAAAATCAAGGTTATCGATTCCTTTGCAAGAATATTGGCGTCAAGTCTGTTGAAAACTTCCTCGATCAGATCATCAGTCAATAATTCAATTTCAAATCCTAGTCTTCCAAGCCTAACGAGATCTTCAGTCAACTTCGATACAATAAATGTAGGTTCAATTTTCGTTGAATTGGCTATCTTTTCGAATAATTCGAAGTAATTTGAATCAAAAACTTGCTGTGCAAGCTTTTTGTTTAATTCATATTTATCTACAAGTGTCGTGACTGCGTCTTCTGACATCCTTACTACTTTATCATGGAGTGAATCAAGAATTGAATTGCTAATGGGTATGGAGCTAATATCTGTTTCAGGATACATTCTACTCGCCCCAGGCCTTGGTCTACTGAAGACGGTTTTACCATCCAAAGTCGCTGCACGTGTCTCTGAAGGAGCACCGTCCACTGCCATCCTCAGTCTCTGAATTATTGCGTCAATAGCAAATTTTACCTGATCTTTTGGGCCTCCTACAATCACAAATGCGTCAGTGGAAGCTATTAGTTCTAGTCTCCTTATGACTTTATCAACCTTGTCTACTGAGATTCCATACTTAGGTAGCTCATCGGAATGAAACACTCCACCCAGACCATAAAACCTGACTAACTCACCAAGTTCCTTTCCCAATCTCACAGACTCATGAGGTTCATATCCAAGTATGCCATGAAAGTTTCTTATTCTAATCGCTTTAAAAACACAATCATGTTGCGCAAGAGATCTTTTGACGATCTTTGAAGATGAGCCTTTTAAAATATCCGTCACGTCCTCAACTTTGTCACCGACTCCACTTTTCGGAGTTTTAATCTCGTCTTTTAGTTTTTGTGCAATTAGGCTCAAACCTTGTTGCCTAATCGTTTCAAATTCTATAACCTTTACTAGCTGATCTAGTTTCTGCACACCTTTCACTTCTACTATTCCGCCGTTGTCTAACGAAATATTAACGTCCTGTCTTATACTTCCGAGCCCTCTAGTAACTCTCTTACTCCTTCTTAACAACATGCCAACATTAAGAGCTATGAGCATTAATTCTTTAGGTTTATGAGTAACAGGTTCAAGGGTAATCTCAACTAGCGGAACTCCCAATCTATTGAGTCCATACTCCTTGATCAACCCATTGTCAGAAATCAGTTTAGCAGCGTCTTCTTCAAGACATATACTTTGTACGCCGACTCTTTCGTTGTCAACTTCAATATACCCACCAGTCGCAATGAGCATCGTGCGTTGAAATCCAGTGGTATTCGAGCCATCTATCACAATCTTACGCATTACGTGAATTTCATCTACCACTTTGGAATGAAGTGCAAGGGCTAGAATGAGCACAGTTTCGAGAGCATCGTTATCGATTTCATGAGGTGGCTCTTCATCAGCTTCTACTAAGCAGCTTGAATTCTCTCCAGTGAAGTACTTAATCGTACGCATTTTCCTGAACTCGAAGAGGGCAGCATTATCATAGGTACCAAGTTCACTCTGAGTAGGTCGTAATTTGCGAATGAAGCTATTCCTGTAAGTTTCATTCTCTATCCATCTACAATTACAAAACAATTTGCCCTTAGTTGCGAGCTGCTGGTGAACTTCGAAGCCAACTTTGAGATCGATGAACTTTGTGCTATTTGCCACTAGTTAATCAAAGACATTATAATGCCTTTAAGTATTCCTTATGGATAAGGTACATGATTAGACATTTCGTTAGCAATATTTTGTTGCATGAGCTTTTTGCGATCTTCCACAGTACTACTATTTGCAATAACCCACATCGCCTTCGCTATAGCTGTTTCTGGTAGCATATCAGATAATGGAATTACGCCGATCTCAAGAAGATCTCTTCCAGTATCATAAACAGTCATTCTTACTTCCCCCCAGATACATTGAGATGTCATGAAGACCATCGTGCCAGATACAATAGCTTTTTGTATTTCCTGAAAAGACTCTCTGCCAACGTGACCAAGACCGGTTCCTTCAAGCACGATTATTTTATATCCGGCGAGTCTCACATGAGATATCAAGGTGGGATCGAATCCGGGGTGATACTTCAACAGCACAGCTCGTTTATCAAAATTTGGTTTAGCTACGAACCTAGCAGTGTTATTGGTCCGATTCTGTAGTCTCAATGCTGGACGTTGTAGCTGCATATTTACACTGTCGCCATTTACCAATGCGACTGGCATAACATCGATTGATTGAAAAGCCCCGCGCTTGCTTGTATGGTTTTTTCTTACGCGGGTGCCTATGTGACATGCAATGAGATCGTCTGATGAATCAGCATGCATCGCAATGAATACTCCGGAAAATTCAGACTTAGTCGCAAATACTGTAGCACCAAGTAGATTCAGTGCTGCATCCGAAGAAGGTCTATCAGAAGATCTTTGGGCACCTACTAATACAACTGGTATTGGCAGATTCTGTAAAGCAAAGCTAAGTGCTGACGCAGTATAATGCATGGTATCGGTTCCGTGTGAAATAACTATACCTCTGTAAATTCCACTCTTTACCTTTTCACTCACCTTATTAGCAATCATACTCCAGTGTTCCGGTTTTAGGTTCTCACTATACTCGTTCAATAATACTTCTGGATCAAGTGACGCAACTTTTGAAAGTTCAGGAACAGAAGCATATATCTCAGCTGCAGAAAGAGCCGCAGTAACCCCGCCAGTTCTATAATCCACCTTACTCGCTATTGTACCGCCGGTACTAATTAACGCAACCTTTGATACTTCGTTGCCATATTCATATTTATGTCTCTCACCCTTTATCGTATTATCTAGAGATTGAACAGAAGTAGTATCTTCCCCGATGTGATTTCCTATTTTATTGATAGTTTGAATATTGGAGATCTTGATTCCAACGTTGTATCCATTTTTTAGTTTCATAACGATATAATTCTTATCTGCTGATTCATAACGTGGCATCAGAACCCCTGAAAATTCATTCTGAGGCGTTTTTACGTTGACAGTATCCCCTACTACGATGCCCTTTTCAGAAAGAATATCAGATTCCTTTTTTTTATATTGGTTTATTCAGGATTCCCCCTAATGATAACATGAGGTCTTGCTTACTCTAACTTTAAGCTCTTTGTATATGTTTTATCGATTTTCATCTCTAACATAATACACAACCGAGTTTGATGATGAAAGTCGTTGAAAGTCTATGCACCCTTAGCTCGAAAGGGAATGTCAAGGTCTACACTTAAGGGTGAGCCTTTCTGTGTTAGGAATATGGTCTATTGCTTAGGACATAGTGTCCAAGATTACAATAAAAGGATAAATCGAAGTTAGTCAGCATTTAAACAACTCTTTCCATAATCTCTATACTTCTTAATTCAAAAAGAGAAAGTATTGCCTTTTCTATATCCCTTTTTGTTATATATCCAAAGTCCCAGGCATCTATGAATCTGCGGTATTCTCTCTCGAGTGCCTTTGCTGTGTCCTGGAATGCCACCATCTTCTCCATGGTATTCGGCGCTTCATACCCTTTCGCGATCATGATAGGGCATCTTTTGTCTTCACCTATTGGAATATACCAAGCGTCCTTCGCAAACTCATACAGGCCCGTAGTAATAATGTTGTAAATACGCATTAACTCCTCATTGGAAAGCTTTTGCATGTCTACGAACCATGGTTCGTCCTCGAATATCGTGGTGTGCATCATGCGAACACGCTCTCTGAGTTCATTGTCTTTGGAAATCAACTATAAACAATTAAGATAAACTGCTAAAAATACATTTTCACCACTATAAATATAACCACTTCTTCATTTATTCAAAATTATAGCATAATTCAACAATTAGCTAATACCGTCGATTGGGACATATTGCTAACTTTTCTTTGATGAGTAAAATCGAACGCATTTATGGCTGTGTTAAATTAACGGAATATTATTATATCCTTTAGAGGCATTATTCCTTAGTCAAACTCAGTCCACTCAAATTCGAACTAAGGAAAAAAGTTAGTAGTTAGTATGACATTCCTTGTCATGATCTACAAGCATTTTAATATTCTAGTGACTCATATTCGACTGGCTTCCAATTATAGATTTTATCCTATCGATGCCCCTTATGGCTTCAATTACCTTAGCTGTTTCAAATGTCACAAGTCTCTTCCAATCCCCATCAGTAGCCATTCTTAATCTTACTTCGCTAGCTGATAACTCTTCTCTCTGATATAGTGGCGGTTCGACGGCCTTGATACCTCTATCTCTGAATAGGAGGCAGGTAAGTGGATCATTGCTGAATACTATATCATATTTTGGAACGAAAAGATCTAATTTATGTGTCCAGAGAAGATGTATATTAGTGTCGGGAACTGGGATAAGCAAAGTTCTTTTCGCTTTAATCTCTTCATCTGCATCCAACGAGGCTTTGATCATTTGAATACGCTCACCAGCAGTAAACGGGTTTCTAAATTCATGACTCTTTTGAGCGCTTCCTATTACGATTATGATTTCGTCTACCCGTCCCAATGCAAACTTAATGGTACCAACGTGTCCCAAATGGAAAGGCTGGAATCTTCCTACAAATAGACCTGTAGACAAGACTTTAAAACTTACAATTAGGGTAATTAAAAGTATTTTTATGTAACGCATTCACCTCAAAATTATCTTCATGCGAGAGTTTTTATTTTACCCTTTAAGCTGATTGCGTAGTCTTCATGATAGAAATAGATGGCTCTTATGGTGAGGGAGGAGGCCAGATCTTACGAACTTCAATTTCACTTTCCGCTATTACCGGCAAGGCTGTACAAATCAGAAATATTAGGGCTAACCGGGATAAGCCTGGATTGCGACCTCAACACATGGTAGCTGTAAGAGTCCTTGCGGACCTCTTTCAGGCAAAAGTGGAAAATCTGAGATTGGGCGCTGAATGGATACGATTCAGTCCAGAGCCTGACAAATTTGATGAAAGCATTACGAGGGTTGATATCGGAACCGCGGGAAGCATTACAATGGTATTACAGACTGTGATTCCGTCTGTGGCTCTGGCAGGTAAGAGTCTTAACATTCGAATTATCGGTGGTACTGACGTTAGGATGAGCCCGACTACAGATTACATTCGTTATATTCTACGTGCGGCATATCAAAGGCTTGGAATAGAGTTCAACATTGAGGTTTTAAAAAGAGGATACTATCCAAAAGGAGGCGGAATCATTGATGCAAAAGTTAATGCGTGCAGCAGGCCTGGGTCATTGGATATGCTGAATAGTAGGCGCATAGATCCTAAAATTACGAGTGTATGCTGTTGTCTGCCAAAAGAGGTCTCAGAACGTCAAATTTCTTCAGCAATTTTAAAATTGGAAAAAAATGAGGTTCGGTGCAATAATTATTCGTCATCATTCGAAAGTTCCGCTTCACCTGGCTCTTCCATCTTAGTATATTCCGAATCGAATTTTGGCCCTTATATAGGCGGTGATTCTATAGGTGAAAGGGGTAAACGCTCAGAAAAAATAGGAGAGGAGGCCTCGGCTAGGTTCCTTGACAATTATCAAGCTGATGTGCCTATTGATTTTTTTCTTGCTGATATGTTATTAGTACCACTGAGTTTAGCTCAAGGAAAATCACGATATAGGGTGGGGAAAGTTACTGAACACCTCAAAACAAATTTGCAGATCGTAAGTCAAATAGCTGCGTGCAAATACCATATACTACCTGCCGAAAAGAGTCATATCATTACCATTGAAGGAGCAGGGAGATAAAATATCTGATTGCGACCATCTCTATGAATTTACATGTAGTAGTTCCTAAAGTTATTGCTTAAAATTTTATATTATACAAAAACAAACTGTAAACGGTATGAAACATCACAGGAGCCGATCTGAAATAATTGCGTGTATTTTAGAGATTACTAATAGCAATAGGTATTTACAAAACGTATTTATCTCATAATTTATTAAACCAGTATTTAATACTTTTACTACAGACTGGTCTAATAGAGTATATCCAAGGAGAAAGGAGTTTTAGAACAACTGAAAAAGGCATGCGTTTATTGCACATGTTTAATCAGATAGGCCAATTGATTGTTCCAAAGACCGATTTTACAAAAAAGGTCGATGAACAACGATAGCGCCTTTCTGGATAATAATGTGATAATATGTGAAAGATATGCTGTCCTATTCTCGTTACCAAGAAAATAGATTTTGTAGAAATTCTGTGATCAGGAGAGCTACTGGATACGTGGAAATGATATTTACTACCATGAATCGAATTTTAAGTTCATGGGTGAATTGTTTAACGTTAAGAACCCGAAGGTATACATGAATTTGATGAATATGATATTATGCCTAGCAATTGCGAAAATTTGGATAAGTTTGTATTGGGACCTTAAAGGAAAAAGATATATCATCTTTGTACAAAGATGGTGTTAGCGGGGTGGGGAAGCCAGATCTCTAACGAGGCTAGGTGATCCCGGCGGGCTCATAACCCGCAGAGCGGTTACCATGTTTGCTTCAAGCATATGGCTGTAAGTTCAAATCAACCCCCCGCTATCGAATTTACACACCAATAAGATCTTTAGTTTAATTAGGGTTGGACAAAAACCATTTATCAAATAACTTCGTAGCCATGTACGATGTCTTTTCCATCCCATACCTATGGAAGGGTTTTGTTAAATGTCTATGAGATCTAGGTGTCGCAAGGTACAAACCTCTATTAATGCTTCTTTGCTTTGGGATCCACATCTTCGTTTCACAACGCTCATGATTCTCACATTTGTCACACTCAAAGCCCTGGTTTTTTCCTTTTGACTTCATCCGTCTTTTGCAATGATTACAGAACGGATTAGATACTTGGTAGACTTTTGCAAGCTTTAAGATAGAAAGATATTCTATATTCAAAACTTTCTGATGTTTTGATGTTGCTTTTCTAACACCAACCCCAATCTGAATAACATCTTCTCTTTCTAGTTTGGAAGCTATCTTTGTCAGGTCTGTAGGCTCGTATACGGCAACTTTTGAAATGGAGCCTTCAAAATCATCAACACTAAACATAACATGCCCTCCTTCGATAGAATAAGGGTTCGTATTGACCCTGCAAATAACATGACCGGCTGTGTAACTCTTTATCTCCAATAGGCTTAGTAAATGCTTCAAATGCATATTTGTTCCTTGGTTCGAGCGAAAGACCATATAACCATCCAAATCTTCATGAGTTTGAAGTCTTCGTAACGATGATACTACCACTTCTGGACTTTCTCCTCTTATACCGCAGAAGACAGGATCGGGTCCATGAGGAGTTATTAGTACTCGTTTATGATTATAATCATAATTATTGAAAGTCTTTGGAAATGTGTCTTTATTATATTCTATCACCTTGGACTTGTCCACTATTCTCGCAGTTCCGTAATGTTCTTCTTTTCTATACGCTATAGCTTCATAGGTATGGTCAGCTTCTAATAAACAGCCAATTGCTGCCAGTGAACCTACCAAACCTTGTCCATTCCCAAGGGTGAAATATTTAAATCCATTTTGTTTTGCAATTTTTTCAGCCTTCTGTCGGCTTAAAACATCGAACATTGCAGCCATGCTGAATTCTTTTACCTTATCTGGTACTGAAAGCCCTTCGAACACTGCAAGTCCGGGATTTGCACCAGCACCTACAGCCGAGCTTTCTGTTAAGCACTGCTTTATATATTCACTTATTTTACCCTGTTTTTTAGTCTTGATTCTTAGACAAATAGCACCGTTTCCTCTGGTCTTCCAAGGTATGTTTGGGTTCAGTCGGATTAGCAGAGGATAATCTATGAACTCTGCAATATTATTTTTAATTAAATAATTCGTGATCTTGAATGCCAAGTGGGTAGTGCATCTACCCTGTCGTGAATCGGTATCGTCAAACGCAATATGCATGATGTTTTCGGGATCGTCATTGGATGCCAATTTTGCAGTACTCTAACATAGGAAATATTGTCAAATAATATTTTCTATCAATATGTAAATCCGAATGTATACAATCCTCACTAACCCTTTTCTTTATATCAAAAAAAACTTTCTCAGTTTGTATATCGATGAAGAAACATAAGTAGGAGAGGTAACACTTTCTGTATCTCTATTGTAGTAGCAATCATTCTGGCTAAACAAGCTAATAAGCACTAGACACATTAAATTTCGTGACGATCTCTAGTAGCATTGCATTTGATTAATTTATGGGCTATGTTGGCATGTAAACATAATAAGTGAAAAAATTAGCAATAGGAAAGCCCTACGTAATGAACTATGCAAGTACTTTAAAGCTTACTGCGAGTTCAATCTGCATGATCCTCTGGAACTACAATGACTTGAACACATACCTTTATCGAAAAACTAATTATTTGATAACCTTTTGAGATATATGATGTCTAAGGAACATCAAAGACCAGTTTGGGTAAGTTAGAATTATAAAAATATACTATTTAGGTTTGGTTTAGACGGAATCATTACGACCTAAGAGCAATAGTCAAGATCTTGAAAGGCATAATAATTGACCTTTAATACTTAGTATTTCTATCCCCTACTCCTTGTGCGGTATTCACCCTTCAATGACCTACCCTTTTCACAAAAGATCTAATCACTAATCGCTGAACCAAGTTGTATAAAATTTTTGAAAAACCAGATTTATTTTGTCTAGGCATTCTGACTTTATGGGGAATGAAAATTCTTTACAAAGTAGCTATTTTCTTTTTAGGAGTACGAGCCACAGCTCAGCCTCCTTTCTGTGATTTCTGGCTTTTTGTAGCAATTAGTTTATTTCTGTCCTTTGAATTGATAAGACAGGAATCAGATGGATACTAGGATATTACCAGATCTAAACTTTGAAAAACGAAATGGCTTGCTTCCCGTGGTTGTGCAGGACAGGAACACAAAGGATATTCTTATGCTCGGCTATGTAAATCTAGATGCTTTAAATAATACCATAAAAACGGGAAACGCCTGGTTCTGGAGCACTTCTCGTCATCGACTATGGATGAAGGGCGAAGAGTCTGGGAATGTTCAACCTGTGAAAGACATTTTGGTAGATTGTGATTTAGATGCGTTGGTGTATTGTGTAGATTCAGACAAACCTTCCTGTCATACTGGTAAACGCTCGTGTTTTCATAACTCGTTAGAAAAAAAATAATTCAATAACTTTTATATGTTTGTTGTTCTTTTGCTATATATTATAGCAATTAGATAGTTAATTTCTAATTCTTTTGGAGCAAAAAAATATAGTAATACTAAACTTCCATTCAGTCAACCTTATGTATCACATTCCTTGATAATTGATAGTCGGATTATGGGTATTATACAATCTTTAAAGTGCAGAGAATGTGGCAAGGAATATGAACCTCGATTCCAATACATATGTGTAGAATGTTTTGGTCCCCTCGATGTTGTATACAGCTTTCCTTCTAATTTAAAAAATACTACCTTTGCGTCAAGGGAGAAGACCTATTGGCGTTATTTTGAACTCTTGCCTATAGCTGATAAAAAGAATATAGTAAGCCTGAATGCCGGTCTTACTCCTTTGCAACTTAGTGATAGGTTAGGCACTGCAATCGGTGGTATGAGGAATCTTTATATTAAAAATGATTCGGTTAACCCTACCTTCTCATTCAAGGATAGACCTGCAGGCGTGGCTGTATCAAGAGCGAAAGAAACTAAATTGAAAGCTGTCGGCTGTGCATCCACTGGTAATCTAGCCTCTGCAACTGCTGCGCATGCTGCGAAAGCAGATTTGCCATGTTATATTTTCGCCCCTTCTGATATCGAAAATGTAAAGATAGCTCAAGCATTGTCGTACGGCGCTGAATTTGTAGCCGTAGATGGTACCTATGACGATGCTAATCGGGTTGCATCCATTATTGGTGACTCTAAGGGTATCGGCGTTGTTAATATCAATATGCGGCCCTATTATGTAGAAGGTTCAAAGACACTTGCGTATGAAGTAGCCGAGCAGTTAAATTGGCAAGTTCCTGATAATATAATAGTTCCAGTTGGCAGTGGAGCAATGTTAAATGCGATATGCAAGGGATTTGAAGAGTTACATGAGCTTGGATTAATTGATAGTTTATCAAATATGAAGATTACTGCCGCTCAGCCCCACGGTTGTGCTCCTATAGTTAATGCGTTCAAGAGAAAAAGTCCCGAAGTAATTCCAATAGAGAAACCAGATACTATTGCTAAAAGCCTTGCGATAGGAGATCCTGGAGATGGTTCGTATGTATTGAAGAGACTAAATCAATACAACGGTATTGCAGAGGAGGCTAACAATGAGGAAATTGTTGATGGAATACTAATGCTTGCAAAGACAGAAGGCATATTTACAGAGCCAGCAGGGGGACTAGCTGTAGCGGTACTTCGAAAACTAGTCGAAGAGGGCGATATAGACAGAGATGAAAAGGTCGTTTGTTATATCACAGGAAATGGACTCAAGTCTACAGAGGCAATTATAAGTATGCTACCAAAACTTAACGCCGTGAAGCCAGATGTACCTACAGTGTCAGCGATGATCAGATGATATTATTTAGTATGTATGGCAATAAACAAAAGAATGGCTAAAGTTGAATTTCTGATCCCATCGGTGTTAAACAAAGGCACTGGAGAGAAAAAGATCTCATTAGAAGCAAATGATTTGGAGGATGCCTTCGCCAAAATTTCTGATCAAATGGGCGAAGATTTCAAACGGAGAGTTTTTGACGTTAACGGCAAGCCACGCTCACTCATAAACATCTACATCAATGGAAAAAATATGCGATTTAGCAGTGATGGTATGGCAACGCCGCTTACAGACGGCGACTCTGTTTATATATTACCGGCAGTAGCTGGAGGGGCCGAGCTAACGAGTGAAGATATGCAACGCTACTCCAGACAGATAATGCTTGAAGAAATTGGGTTTGAGGGAATGGAGAAAATGCGTGGAGCTAAGGTATGTGTTGTTGGAGTCGGGGGAATTGGAAATCCTGTTGTAACACAATTGTCGGCTATGGGAATCGGAAAATTAAAAATAGTGGATAGAGATGTTGTCGAAATTTCAAATCTGCACAGACAACATCTCTACAGCCAAGATGACATTGGTAAAGTAAAGGTAGAAGTGGCAGCAGAAAGACTAAGAAAGATTAATCCTGCAGTTGAAATTGATGCAGTTCCGCTCTCTGTTACTAAATATACTGCAGAGAGCATTGTCAATGGAATGGATGTCATTATTGATGCGCTTGATAGCGTTGACGCCAGGTACGCCTTAAATGATGCTTGCATGCAGAACGGTATTCCGCTTATTTATTCTGGAGCTCTAGGAACGATAGGCTCAATCTCTACTATCTTACCACATAAATCAGCATGTTTGCGTTGTATGTTTCCTGCCTTATCTGACGATGATATGCCAACATGCAGTACTGAGGGCGTCCACCCATCGATACTGTATTTGGTTGCCGGAATCCAGGTCTCTGAGGCAATAAAGATTATCACAGGGCAGCAGCCTACATTGATAAACAAAATGCTGTATGTCGACTTAAATGAACTTTCATTTGAAAAGATCCAGATGTATAAGCATGAAGAATGTACTTCATGTGGAACGAAAATCGTGAAAAAGGTCCTTGAAAAGAAGAAACTGATTGTTGAAGAGTTATGCGGAAGAGATAGAGGTAGGAGAACATATACTGTGACTCCATCAGAAATACTTTCACCTATCAATTTGGCATCAATTGCGAAGAATGCAGAGCTGCTAGGTTATCAGATTACGACTAGAGGAAAGTTGGGAATAACTGCAATAGGTAATGATTCTAGTAAGCTATACATAAGCTTTCTAACCAGTGGTGTCGCTACAATAGTAGGTGCTCAAGACACAAAAGATGCTCTGTCAATTTACAGTACTTTTGCAAAGGGGATAGGCACACCAAATCGTTCGGTCTAGGCAAGTTGGATGCCCGGAGACGCATTCGACAATAGAATAATGTCCGCAGTTATATTTAACAAAAATGCTGGAGTGATAAAATCTGCTATTACTTGCTACTATATGGCCCCTTATTTTTGTAGCCTTCCAATAGTTTTGCATTCATCTGAGATCCGTCATCACAATTATGCTTAATATAGTGTCATCAGGTAGTGTTTTTATAATCCCAATATAGTTGATATATTTTTAGCCACCTCGCTAGAGGATAGCTGAGAATTTAATTCCTTAATTGTCACCACATATTCCTCTCGTTGCCTATTGTCATTTTCATGACGAAGGATTAACTCACCTTTTACAGGACTTTTTTCATTCAATTTTTGTATTTGTGGAGCGAATGCTGCAGCAATTGATTCCAAAAATGATACAACCAAGTCTTCAGAGTATGATTGACCTAAGGGAGAGGTGTTATTGACTATTGCATCGCTATCCCCTACCTTTATGAAGTTTAATTTGCCGATTCTAGCTGTTATATCTGGATTTACAAAGTTATTTATTCTTTTTGCCAGCTTTTCGCATAGATCGAAGATTTTTTTATAGTCTATTATCTGTAAAAATCCACCTTGTAGAAGGTCTAGATCTGGCTTTTCTTGCGCAAGATATTCGATTCTTGACAATTTTCGTTCAGTATCTGTTGCATCACCATAATCATCTCTATTAGTGGAAGATAAAGTACCCGAACGATATTCAATCTTTATAACCTTATCACTTAGCTTACAGGCGTCAGCTGCAAGAATCAGAGATAAAGTCCTGCCAGTAAATATTGCAGAGACTACAAAGTAATTTTCAGCGGCAACAAATTCTGGCTCTTTCTCAATATGGCCATGGTTTTCATCTGATCCTGGAGAGACGAATCTGAATGATCTCTTCAATTTCTGAGAGATTGGCGTTTTGAAACCTATTGGAATAGGCAAACTCTCTATATCGAAATCAGAAACCTTCATCCTATGATTCCAAAAATCTATAGATGAGATATCGATCGAGAATGAGTATGAGAGTGAACGTGCAGCTATAATATCATCTTCGCCGTCTGAGGAATTATGACTACTCCCTGGCTTTAGTATGATGCTACTTAAGCGAGATATTTCATAGCCGTCGCGCCCATCATTGTGGATAGTAGCAATGATAGTGGTAGAAGTATTTGAGGTAAGTCTATGCGGTAAATTATAGTGATCCTTACCTAACCAACTTTGTAGAAGAGTTATTGCATTCTTATAAGAATCTGTTATTTTTAATCTTAAATAATTTTGATATTCCTGTGAATCTCTTGAATATTCTTTTTCAGCATCACGGAGAAGATGATTCAATGTTTCCTTAGTTCGGAAAAAAAAACTAACCTCAGCTGATGCAGGAAATATTTTAGGAATAATTCTTTCATGGTATTCTCTAAAAAAAGAGTCTAGAGTTGATTCAGCAGTACCTCTCAAATTTTCAATCTTTAAAATCATTTCTTCGTGTAATAGTGCAGCATTTTTTAGCAAGAAGCGTACCTTGTCAGCGTTCTTGTGTATCTGGATAACGTTGCTCGAAATAGAAACGAAGTCTTTAGTCATGTAAATAAAATTCTTGTTTTCATCAAATAACGAATAATCGCCAAAAAGATATCGTCCTTCTTCTACATCGGTTCTGAAGCGAAAATTTCGGCATATCTTATCTTTATCCTCTATTGGCATATTTTGCATCTATCATGTTTATCTATATGAATTAAACTGTGCTAGAACTTTGTGTAAGCTTTATTTTTTCCGTATTAATCGAGTAGTAGAAACGTAAGCATTATGGTGGAAGAGATGAGAGCTGCGTCATTAATTAGTTAGTACGTATTGAACTTCCATGATATTTGGTTCTGTAATAGCGTATCTTTAGCTTCGGATTTTAAAGATCTGGTCAGAAACTGTACTTTATTTGAATTAAGTAGCCCATAAAATAAAGTGCACTAAATGTGAGTATTTTGCACATGTATCACCCTAAGAAATCGATGTATAGTTGTTACGTAATTCGACCCGGAACCTTTTTATGTTGATTGAACAAATACTCGGGATTTGTTCACACACCTCACCTCACTGGAATAGGAAGGAAAGAATTCTCTTTTCCGATTTGTCAGATCACCACAGTTATCGTACGCTAACATGCAGGGTTAAATTTGATTTCCCAAAGAGCTGCGGTATTTGTGAAAAAAGGACTTGGCAATTTTTCGAGGTACCTATATCCACATTCGTCTAATACAGATTCAAAGTCATAGCTTTCATTAAAGGATTTTTCTTGTACAAGCCAATGCTCAAGGGCGGCTTTTATAGCTTGGGAAGTGACTGGTTTTTTGCTGTATACATACCAGAGATTATGTGCACCACGTAAACTTGAAAGCATGCTCAACTGCTGATTTCCATGCTTTGTATAGTAGCGATTCATAATTTCAGAATTGATATCCTCCCATGTAGGTGTCCTCCATGTCGCAACTCTTTGAAAGCCATGACCATCGAATTCAGCTGCCAAACTAATTCCCTGATCGAATGTCGTAATTATTACATCTGTCTTGGCTGCAATGGCGTCCCTGAAGTCTATGCCAGGATCCATCCATCCCACGAAAATGACATCATATTTTTTTTCTATTCCCCAGCGGGCATCTGCTATTTTAATATACTCAGGTATAGATTTTCTGCAATAATAAAATATCTGTGGATCTTTCTCCATACCTATCGAGTTTGGAATGTATCTTCTTATCTTTTTCAGAAAATCACCACATCCGCAGCCAACATCTATATAGGTAGGGGATTCTGAAATAGCGCTAGCAACTGAAATAACTCGCATTACATCAATTTTCCTATAACTAAAGTATGTGCCTCTAAACAGAGGGAAACTAAACCGTTCATGATACGGTGAAGCCGCATATGTCCTGAAAGCCTTCAAAGACGACAAGGCTTGTTGTATATTTTCTCCATTCTTCCTATCAGATGACATTCTCGATACTTATAGTTCGGATTGGTTTTATCTTAATCATATTTAAAATTACGCAGCGAATGTTGAAAAATATATTTAACGATCAGATAGCAGTTTAGAGCCGTCTCAAATGAGACTATATTATTAACTAAGGATAAAATAAAAAAAGTCGTACTGATATTACGTGTAGATTCAATTACACACACGCCGTTATGGACAATACAAAAACCATAGGGCCTACGTGATAACCTTACCTAGCATTCCTTTATTGCTCGCTATTTTTATCTCACGTGATATGCGTCTTCCCATACTCATTGGTTCATCGAATATCAATCCCGAATAAGGCGAACCTGTTAGGTAAAGATTTGTTCCTGCAACTATCCTTGCAGAGAATTCAAATGCCGTAAACTTGCCTTCTTTATCATATACCCCTTCGAGACAGAAAGGACCTGGTATCCCAGGTGGTACACGTCGATTTGCTGCTTCTACAAATCTTTCTCCCATTTCATAAACTTCACCTAGTAATGACTCCCTTACAACTAGCGGAAAATTGCCGACAACATTATATGATGTTTCCAAATCTATTGCTAGCTGATGTTTAGCTGGTATTCTTGCGATACCATCAATATCTGATTCATATCTCTTGTCTATGCTCATTAGTTCAAGTTGATTCGTAATAGGCGAATAAAAGTAATGTAAATAGGTCGGAACTCCTACAACATACTCCTGAATATATAAGTCGTCTTCTGTTTGGATCGTCTTCTGCTTAATTAGCCTACTAGCATTCTCTTCGAAACTTTTTTTGTCCCAGGCCAAGAAATAGCCACGACCTCCTGCAGCCCCATGAAGTTTTACGATGCAGAGCTTGTTAATATCGTTCTTTGATTTCAAGGTTTTAGGTGTGCTTAAATGAGATTCTAGCATTAGTATCTCTTTTAGCTTTCTATCTGCTTCCCATCTCAATATGCGTTTGTTCCCAAAAATCGGAGGGAGGATATTTTCAATCTTGTTAAGGTCCATATAAGCAACTAATGTTCCATGTGGAATAATAATAGAGTTAGTTCTCATGAGATGTTCTTGACAGGAATGATCGATAAAATCTTCGAATTTTTCTACAATAAACATTTCGTCTATAAACTTAAATCTTTTATAGAGACCCAGCCGTCTGTTTTCGCATATGAGCAATGTTCTAAAGCCTTCATCTTTAGCACCCTTCAGCACTTGAAGAGAACAATGAGATCCAAGAGTAGCGATAGTATATTGATCCTTCATGGGTCCCATTTTATCTCCTGCTGCCTTCAGAATCAATCATACGTGGAGAATGAAATGTATCGATTAAAACCCACGGATATTGATCCGCTGAGAGAATACAACACATTGTAGAACCCATGCGACAGATTCCTCAAATAGGACACAGGCCAGTTTAAACTTTGCATGATATTAGTTATATTTATGCATAGACCATAAAAGTAACGATTTAATGTCTGCCTCCAAATGTAACAAATTCAGCTATCAATTTAATTACAAACGCAATCGCTCCTACGACTCCCATTCCAAGCAGAACTAGACGTAGGTGGGTCATGTAGTCATCTTTACTTGTTTTCTTTGCCAATTTCATCGTTTGGAATATCTCAACAACTTTACGTTGAACAAATGCCAAAAAGAATCATTTCAAATTATCCCTATGTCGTATTTGAATCTAACGCCTGGGTTCTAAGGGTATTCTGTATAATAAAATCTAAGGTTAATAAACATATTACCTAGTCAGCGACGAATGAACAGTATACACTGGGTCTTTCTCACTCCTTTGCATTTCTACGAAAGTTTCAGTGTTTTGAATTCCTTCCACCTTGCCAATAAGTTCAATGACAACATTGTGTAATTCCTCTAACGTACGGGTGTTCAAAGTGACGATGATATCAAAACGCCCTGTAACCTCAGATAAGGATCTGACTTCTGGAATATTCAATAGTTCTGAATGAATTGGCTCTTTCAACTTGGGATCCCTGTTGATGCCGACTGTAGCCTTAATATTTACACCTAGCATACGCTCATTGACAATGATAGTAAATTTTTGTATGAGAGTACGTTTAGCAAGACGCTTTATCCTACTGTAAAGAACCGACGCATTGATGTTAAGTTTCTTGCTGAGCTGTGGCACGGAGATACTTGCGTCTTTAGTGAGTTCAGATAATATTCTCATATCTAACTCGTCAAATCTTTGCAAATTTTGCCCCTTTTAGTGATAGCAGGCTACATTAATAAATGTAATTTTTTTAAATATTTACTATTATAGTAGATTATCCCTAATAACTGCAAGAACTCGGAATTAACTTTAATAAAGCCTGCTTGCTACACTTTCTATATGACATGTAGAGCAAGTATTATATAATTTATAATAGAATCACCCGATGATGTTTGGAAGGAGGCACATTAAGGAAGGCGATTATGTTTTTGCAGTCAGAAAAGAAGAAAATTATAATTTAATAATTATAGGTAAGGTCCAATCAATTACTGCAGGAAGATTACACGTCAGAGGCTCTTATATCAAGCCCGTGGGCTTGATAGAACGTGTGAAGAATGGTCGTGCTGGAGGTAGACCTAAAGAAGTTCTCGATAATCCTGACCCAAACAATTGCATCTTTATGTTAATCGACAAGGTGGAGACAGGCATCTACAATCAGGAAATAGATCAACTTTCGAACAAGATGATATGGATAAATGAGAAGCGCTTCTTTGTTCTTGACGGCTGGGTTAGAGAAAATTTGCCAGAAATGTTTGCCGACGTTCTAGGTGCACAGTCAGAGCAGGGGCGGCTGGAGGCGAGGGCATTGCTCTTGGAAAAAATGGAATCTCTTTATGAGAAGGACCTCAAAGAGCATCTATATGCCGTAGCTAGAAGCACTAGAATTCTATGAGTTTGAAAGTTTTATATTATGGATGAGTACGACCATCCTCTGATAATGGAATATCTGTATGCTGCGTTACTCTTACACAAGTTAAAGCGTGACATAACCGAAGACAGCGTAAAAAATGTTCTAAAGGCAACGGGTTCTACTCCTGATGAGGTTCGAGTAAAGGCACTTATTGCAGCGCTCAGCGAAGTAAACATCGATGAAGCTTTGAAGGCAGCACCGATTGGAATAACGCCTTCTTCAACTCCTAGTGCAGGAACTACTTCCGCGCCGGGGGGAACACCTCCATCTAAGGAGGAAGAGAAAAAGGAAGAGAAAAAGGAAGAAGAGGCGCTGGAGGGGCTTTCAGCTTTATTTGGCTGATCACTTTTCTTTCGCATTATAAGTGTCAAAAATCTTCTGATGGCAGAACAGGATAATTCAGAAAGATTTCATCATGTAGGTTCGTATCCCTTTTTACGTGTTTCGTGTGCTAGATTCTGCGCGTGCACTTGTGCTGTTGAAATGAGGATTTCAATTGTATCATCTGATATGTACCCTGATCCTATAACCAGTGACTGAGCATCACGATATGCTCTTAGAAGCAAAGGCATGATCGTCTCAGAAGTGATGTAGTTTGCTGCCGTAGCCAGAACGAGCGCCTCTTGGGATGCTTTCAATAATTGGAACCTGTAATCCTTCAAGTTAATCTTCAAATCTTTGCCTTTGAATGAGAGACCTTCAGCAATTGCAAAATTCACAAGTATCCCTGCTTCGATCGGTTTTATATTGAGCTTACTCATTAATGAAGCCAATTTCTGAGAAATAATGTTCCCTGCTTTTGATACTACTGTATCCTTGGTCACTACTATACTCCCCTGATCTATTTTCGTGGCAACATTTGCTTCTTTAAATTCTGATAGCACTGGTCCTGGAGAAAGGCCGGTATTCCCAGAAGGCAGAATGATATCTTGAGGAGATATGTCTCCACCTTTTGCCGCTAGAAACACCTTATTCTTATCAAACAGCAAGCTTAGCTTGAATGGGCTTATGTTAGTAAACAATAAGGCACATTGACCTTCCAACTCAGAGCTTAACTCTTCCAAACCTGCAATATCTTTCACTTTTTCGAATGCTCTCTGTGCGACCCTGTTTTTGATCACTCTGATCTGGATCTCGTTGCGAAATTTTTTGCGGATTGTCATAAGTTGGGTAGCTCGAATTTTTGTCATCTTTGATAAGGCTATAACACTGTATCTAAGTGGAAGCTCTTGAAGCTCCTGATACATTAGCCGCTTCTTCTTTGGATAGCTTTTCCGATCTCTAAGTGCAGCTCCATTTGTAACCATTTCCTTATTTCGCCTCTATTTCCTTTTCTTTGATTGCATTTAGTTTTGCGACCTTCCCCATTGTGAATTTTATTATCACATTACGAATGTTCTTTTCGCCTTGAGGGAGTTTTTTCTCTATTGCTGTAATAATAGCAGCCGCATTAGATGCCAGTTGGTTGTCGTCCATCTTTTCGTCGCCAATCTTTGTAGATATATTCAGCTGGTTTTTAGTCCTTACTCGAACTGATCCTCTAAAACGTCCGGCAATTGTTTCAACTGGTGCACCATATGGCAGAGGAGTAGGCATTTTGCCTTTAGGACCTAGAAATTGACCTAACGAACGTCCAACCGTAGCCATTAACGTGCTATCGGACAGAAAAAAATCACATTCTTTAACTAACTTTCTTGCTTCTCTTTTATTGGTAGATAGTCTGTCTAATTCTGCTGGCTCTATTACCCTACTTATGTCAGCTTTACGTGCCCTCGAACCCATATCTCCTGAACCAAACAAACAGACGCTTGCCTGCTGCGCAGATTTATTTGGCAAATTTACAACTTCATTAAGACTAAATCCTTTTTTGACATCGATATCTCTCAATACAAGAGTCAGCTCAACTGACTGGTTAAAGTTGCGTTTTGTTGCCATTTCCCTAGCCCTCTTAATTAACTGCAGCAGCTGACCTTCGCTCACCATATTAAATACATACGCTGGCTGCATAGGAAGCCACTTAAAATCGTTAGCCTCGTAGTCTATGCTAATAAGATTCTCATAACCCTGAAATGCTCAAGCAAATAGCTCACTGAGATTATTCGATGAATAATCTATGTGATAATAGCTGCGGGCCCGGTGGGCTTCGATCCCACGACTTCCGGCTTTCTCCGGTAGATTTAGAAGGCAGGCGCTCTATCCATGCTGAGCTACGAGCCCGTTCGTATGCCATTTTCACAATACTATCGCTAGTAATGTCAAATGGTGTGGCATGGCAACGAGAGAAAGTAATTTAGCCATTATAAAATGTTTAGCTCGTTTAATAATGTAATTAACTCTCGTGTGACTCTAAATTAACAATTAAGGAGTTACAATGGAATTAATTGCATGAAAACGTAGAATAACGTTTCATCATCTTCTTATTCAAGATTTTTTTTCGCAGTAATAAGAGATACAAGAGCTGTATTACTACGGCTACAAAAAAGTATAATAGCGGGCTAATCGTAAAAACAATAACACCACTACACTAAAGTTTGTGGTAAACTTGAATGTGATAATCAAATGGTTAGTGAACAGACCAATAATAACAATAATGATAATAAAAAAGAAGCACCGACGGGAAATACTATTGATCCTGTCCAGTTTGGTGAGGAGATTAACAAGATGCTGGGTATATGGTCTGAATTAAGTAAGTTGCCTACAGTAGGTCCTAATCATGCATACTCTGAGGAGTTCAGATCCGATGTCCAAGATTTTGTTAATTTAGGTCGTGTCTTGTTTCAGTTACAGATTAATCTAAACGACTATTGGCTAATGATTAGCAGGGCCTCTCTTAGGGCTCAGATGACAATTTCTAATAAATCATCTGAAAAATACAATAGCAATGATGGCTCCGCAAGAAGCTTTGAAATCTACAGAAAGATCATGATTGATGCACTAGAAGAGTCGTTCACGGGCTTATTTAATTCAAGCGAGTTCGCAATTGTGTATGGTAAGCTATTAAATAATCAGATGGATGCCTTGAAGCTTGTACAGACGCTTGCCGAAAAGAATCTTAAGGTTTTGAATCTTCCTACTAGAAGTGAAATGGACATGTTATCCAGAGACGTTCACGATTTGAAAAAGAACGTTCACGATTTAAGGAATAAATTGGAGCTATTAACAAAAAATGACACTAGAAACATTATTGCCTGACAATACACAAAGCCCGCCTCATCAGAAAAGAATAGAAGATGGATATACTGCTGCATACAAGTTTGTGCTTGAACTAGAAGAGATTTCAAGGAAGCTTGAGAAAGCAAAATCCATACTTCATGCAGCTGGCAATATTGAGGTAGGCAATACTCCACACGAAATCTTAGCTGAGACGAGGATGTACAGGCTCCTTCACTATCGTCCATTGGTTAGTAAGACTGCAAAAACACCTCTGTTGGTTGTCTATGCATTGATAAACAAATCATATATCCTAGATTTGCAACCTGACAGAAGTTGGATTCGAAGTTTACTTAGTCAGGGTTTTGATGTTTATCTTATAGATTGGAAAGCCCCTACACAAGCGGATAAATATACATCATTTGATGACTATGTTAATTACTATATAGACGATTGTGTAGAGCTGGTCAGAAGAAGAAACTCTACAGACAAGGTAAGTTTACATGGTTATTGTATGGGAGCAACTATGTCCGCTATTTACTCAAGTTTACATGAAGAAAAAGTCAGGAACCTTGCAACTATAGCCCCAGTTATCGATACAGAAAAAGATACGACAGTGTTAGCTAATTTTTCCAGGCATATGAATTTTGATAAAACATTTGAATCTATTGGTAATTTGCCCCCTCAGCACCTATATGCGTCTTTTTCAGCACTAAAGCCATTCAAGCAAGGAGTAAACAAATACTATAACCTAGTGGAAAACATTGATAATGAGAATTTTGTTGAGAATTTTCTTAGGATCGAAAAATGGTTGTATGATACACCTCCAATTGCAGGTGAAACGTTCAGACAATGGCTCAAAGATATTTATCAAAGAAACTTGCTCTTCATTAACGAACTAAAAATAGGTGGCGTTACAGTCGATCTCTCAAAAATAAAAATTCCGCTTCTAAATATTATTGCAGAGGAGGACCATCTGGTATCTCCACAATGTAGTGCGTCGTTAAATGATGCCGTATCAAGTACCGACAAAAGAATAATGCGTTTCCATACTGGTCATGTAGGCCTTATTGCGAGTATCTATTCCCAAAATAATGTACTTCCCAAAGTTGGCCAATGGCTCAAATCAAGATCGCAGTAAATAGCTCATGATTCACCTCTCGCTGGATAATCATTGTTATACGTGATGACACACGACTATATACGATCCTCATTATTATATATCTAGGTGCACAACAAAATGGACTTGCGTTCTGTTTTAATTAAATTCTAATCTAAAAATAGATTTATCAAGCTGTTCTGCCTTCATTTTTGGGCTAGGCGAGTTCGCTCTTCCTCCCTAATCCCCAGATCACCCCCTATTTTGTTTCGACAGTTTTTCTTCTCCGTTCAATCGGTATTATTATTACTTGCACTAGGTCACCTTCTTCAATATTTAGAGCCTGTCTTTCAGCTTCCGGAATTGAGATTCTACCACCGCTCTGAACTGTTGTCTTAAACATTGCATTATAATATATTAGTCCTTGGAGGGTAGAGAAAAAACTCTGCATAGCATCTTGCTGAATCGTAGAAAATTGCTTTACAAAATTTTGTTGAGCTTCACTGCCTTTCTCAACTGCTTTCTTGAAAGTTGAGGCTATGTCTTCTTCCTCCCTCGTATCCTTATCTATCAACATTCAACCTGCTACCTTCATTTATTTAATTTTAATGTCTCTTTATCCCTTGGCATTTTCGGCGAGAAAGTCTAAGATAGCTTCGGTGAATTCGACTGGTTTCTCAATGTAAGGGGTGTGCCCACAATTTTTTACGACAATAATTCTACTGTCTATAATTTTGTCATATTCTTTAGCATATTGTATAGGTATCATGTTGTCATTGTCTCCCCATATGAATAGGGTCGAAGCTGAAATTTTTGACAACCTATCCATAAGTTTAGGAGAATCCCTTATCCCCAATAATGTCGACATAAACGCATACTTTGCGTTTGGGAGCCTCATCCTATTTATAAAATCCTTCACAGTCTCTTCTGTTACCACATTTGGGTCGTAGGCCATATTCCTAAATGCTCTAAGTACGTTTTCATAAGTTGGATATAGAGCAGCCATGATGTATTGATCGAGTACATGACTAGTAGTTCTCATCATTCCAGCAGGAGCCGCTAGGACCAATTTGGCCGTGTCATTGCTATATCTAATAGCAAATTCTGTAGCCAAATGCCCGCCAAACGAGGAGCCAATTATATTAGGTCGACGGATATTCAGATTTTTTAGAAATCCTCGAAAGAATTCGATAAAAAAATCCATTGTATATTCAACAGTAGGTTTATCGCTATATCCAAAGCCAATAATATCCGGCACAACTACGCGGAAATGTTTGCTTAAAGCAGGACAGACATCTATCCATCTTTCTGCGGAAGCGCCAATTCCGTGCAGAAGAATCAAAGTTCTGGAATCTTCACGTAGAGAATCATTAAAGTTATAGTCAAAGTATCTTATTGCATATCCATTTACATAAGACAGCTTCGTAGGAATATCTTGTTCTAACAATCGGCTCTACATCCATGCTGGTTAAGTTGTATCTGATTTAATCATTTTCATCCTTTATTTGTTGTTACTTAATGAAGGCATTCATATATAATACTATAACTCCAAAATATTATTTGATAGAATTGGCAAAGGAGATTTCTATCAGCTTCAACAGGCCAGAGGTATCCACAGGAGAGATCGTCCATGGTAGAATCCAACTTGACTATCAAGGGAGATTCGACAGTTTGGTTATTAATTCGCAAATTGAAAATTCGGATGATATTTTCAGGATTTTAAATTTTAACGGGAGTAATGTCAACTATCCCTATGCGCGCCTATCAATATGGAAAGAAGAAATTGGCAACAAGCAAACCTTAGATTTTGCGACGGTTTCACAGCATCGTCCTACAAAGGTCTTCTCCAACGCAAAGTTTCGTGTATCGATTATTCAGGAGCATAAAGAGATCGTAAGCGATACAATATCTATAAAAATTACCAAGTCTCCAACTACTGATTCCAACACGGGTTAGAATTTTTCCTTTAGTACAGTAACCTTACCTGTCATCCAAGGATGAGGTTCGCAATGGTACGGATACTCACCTTCAGTTGTAAATGTAAATCCGTATGTGCCCTTTGGGAGGATAAGGCCTATAGTATCAATAGAATTGAATGGACCATTGATCTTGTCCTTATAACTATTGTCTGAAGTAACAGAATGAGGCACTGTATCAATATTAGTCCAGAGGAATTTATTAGATAGACCTAGGTTACCAGTCACTTGCTTTGGAACGAAGTTTTTCGTTTGAGAAGGTTGAGAGGACCCTGGTTCAATCGTAACTTTAGTGACCTGCGGAGGGTTCAGTACCTCAGCTGGTACCTTAGGCTTTGCATTTGCTTGAGGTAAGTAAACAAATTGATAATATGCCATACTTACTGCCACCGCAACAATGAAAGTAAGAATGCTAATTCCTGCCGCGTGATTATCCATTATAATATTCTACCCAATTGCTGATCATTCGCTTATAAAGTTTATTTGCTGCAAACTCATTTTATCCTTAGGCATTATTATTTTGTCTTCTAATTTCGGTGTCAGAATTGCTTATAGATTCTGTAGGACGCGTAGCTGAATTATCATCCTGCTTATTCGCAGATATCTTGTAGGGTGATACTGCCGCGGATTTCGAATCGAGATTTCTTGACCTTGATGGGGTCGCTTCTTCACTAGAGCTTTGACTGGTTGTAGATTTTTGCACTGGAGGCGGAGCCAATGGCTTTTCGGTGGTTCCAATAGAAGATTTAGTATGAGCAGATTCAGGAATAGAGGGAATAGATTGCAGGCCCTTTACTGGAGGCGCTGGTTTTGGTGAGGGAGGTGGTGCTTTTGTCATTGTTCTGCCGTGTCTGTAAATATGGAACATGCCCGCAAAGACTAGCATGATGATGCCCACTATAAAGAGTGAAAAGTTCTTCATTCCATTAATAACTGCATAATAAGCTGCAATATTTAGATAAATCTGAAAAGCTAATAATCCTACAAAGAGAATGTATATCCATTTCATTTCCAAATTAATTGAATTCTTAGTGCTTCCGCGCTTTGGTTGTACTCTTGCATTAGCTTCTGCGTTCTTTGCAAGTTTTATCATCAAATAAGTAAATCCAAAGGAGAGGGGCACTAACAATAACATTACCAGGTAAAAGAATATAGGATCTATTACTAGCCTTTCCAATAGCGATTTTTTAATATTGGGGTCGATATAAAACCCCCAGTAAGTTGTTACCATTATCTGGGCAAGACTTGTTATACCCAACGCAGTAATTAAGGGTCGGTCCTTCCATGAGAATTTCTTGTACCTGTCTATGAACGGCACGATCAGTAAGGCAAATATAAAAAGGCCTGGCCAGGCAACACCTGTTACAAATTTATCATACATTGTCCTAAGAAATGCGTATAATCCTGTTAGGTACCATTCTGGAACAGTAATGCCAGGGGGTACACTTGGATCAAACTTTGTCCCGAGATCCACGGGGAAAACGCCGCCAGTCAATGTTACTGCGCCTGAAATTGCCATGACCATAGGGACATCAAAGACCAGAAAGCGCGGAAAATGAACGACCATCAATCCGAGCATTGCGATAGGAAGGAAGAAAACATGGAAAGCGTAGAATCTCAAAACAAAGTCGTGAAAACCGCCGCCAAAGAACGCTTCTCTCATCTGAGGTCCCAAGACAGGAATCGAATTTGTTAACGAGGCGGCGATAGATATGGCAAGCTCTGCACGCTCGCTAAAGATAATATCGTAGCCAGTAAAGGCTTCCAAAATTGTAAGAACACCAATAAGAATGCCTGTTACCCACAGAATTTCGTTTCTGATCTTATATCGACCACTAAAATACTGGTAATACATATGTAGAAGAGCAACCATTACCATTGCGTTAGATGCGTGATAGTGAATATTACGGATGTGGAATCCATACGGGATTGTGTCATTTATCTTTTGGACGCTATTCCAGGCTCTATCGAGGATAGGCTCATACCAAAGCATCAGAAGAGCGCCTGTGATACCAAGTATCACGAAAAGCACGAAGGTAATCATACCCAGGAAACCAAGTGGGCTGACGAACCTTCCGGGAAAGGTAAATTTCATTCCCATGAATATAGTTCGATCTACGCCACTGTAGGCCCATCGAAAAAATCTGACTAAACTGTTCTCATTCTTTGATGAAACGACCATATCCCACTATTCCATTCCCATTTGGACTCCAGTTTGGAGGCTTTACCCATATATTCCCATCGTTATCTATTTCCAAGTCTAATTCTGGAAGCACATTAGAAGGTGGAGACTGTAATGATGCTGGTCCAGCAAATGCCTTGCCGGTAAGAGGATCGTACATACTGCCATGGCATGGACACTCACCTCTTTTCCTTCCTGGTTCGGGCCAATACTTCCATAAACACCAGAGATGTAAACAGACCATACTATACATTCTAAATGCTGAAACATCAGTCCTGTGCCCTCCCAATTCTTCTGGCAATCTTATAAATTGCCAGTCTCTGAACGCTTCCTTATTCAGTGAAGGATCAGCACTTTTAGGATAAATTACTGCCTCTGAGTGATTCACTGGAAACGTTTTAACATTTGCTTGTGAGCCATCAGGTAACTCGACTTTGGCTCTGGCAGAGACTTTACCCTCAGGATTTGGCAAAAACTTCCCCCAGTCTACAAATGGAATGAAGGTTAAAACGGTTCCTGCAGCAGCCATAAGCTTTAAGAAGTCACGCCGTGAGACCTTGCCTCCTATCGAAGGAGGTGTTTGCCGGCTCATCGTGACACAAAAGGCTTGAACGCATCTATAAACTTTTGTCTTTAGATTCATATTCCTAAATACAACCCAATAAGCCGATTCTGTAGACATGATCGCCAAATTCAAGAGGGATCCAGTACTACTTTGATAGACGAATCCTTGCGATTCCATTCAGATAGTGAATATATTCTACTTTTGGATTCACAGCGGTTTCCGGAAGTTTTACCTGCATTTCGTAATTCAATGAACCAGATACATTAATCCTGAGTGTTCCGGTTTCGAATTCATAGCTAGCATGTATGTCTGAAGCGTCAGATGCTCCACGAACTTCTGCAATAACTTCGTAAAAATTAGGGCCTTCGATAACTTCAGGCTCAGTCCGAGCGACTACATCTTCTAACCTTGGCCTCTCTTTTCTGGTCACTACATTTTTCTTTAGTGATTGCAATTTAAATCTGCTACGTTGTGACAATAACCTCCATACATAACCAGTTCCCATTCCTGTGATGAATCCTCCTATATGTGCAAGATATGCCACCCCTCCAGATTGTGGAACAATATAAGCAAATATTATCTGTAAAATAAACCAAAAAGGGATGAAGGCTAAAGCAGGTATACGAACTGTTGTTATAAAGAATGCCATTATTACAGTAAATATCTTTGCTTTAGGAAACATGACAAGATATGCGCCTAAAACACCAGAGATAGCTCCTGACGCCCCTATGGCAGGGACCTCTCCTCCGCCAACGTTTACCGCGTATATGCTGTGAACAAATGCCGCTGACACTCCCCATAAAACATAGATCAAGAGGTATTTTAGATGGCCAAATCTATCTTCGATATTGTCACCAAATACGTACAAAAAAATCATATTTCCCAATATATGAGCTATTCCACCATGCATAAACATTGAAGTCATAATGGATGGCATATTGCCCGCAAGAACAAATTCTGGAATCGCACCATACAAAAAAAATATTTCTCTAGTCGCTTGGATGTCAGTGAAAAAGCCAGTAGCAGTTATTTCCCATATAAAGACGAGAGAATTGATTGCGATAAGACTATAATTTATGTAGGGTTTGCCGTGAAGCCGCTCTGTGTCATCATGAATCGGGAACATAGTATCTATGTTAGATTGAAAGAAACAGTTCTAAAAACGACTCACGTTTTGGATCCATCCTAGAAGCCACCGAATGGATTTGGATTACTAAGATCTCCTCCTTTTTCTTTATGGGCCTTTCTTGAATGTCTTTTCAATCTGTCATTGTCTTCAAATTTCATGTCACAATACTTGCATTTAAAAAACTCTTGTGGTTTTTTCTCCTTCCCTTTGAACAGCCCCATCATAACACGATATAAAAATCATCTTCATTAAGGTTACGATTTTTCGTAAGTTGATGGCTTTTGCAACACGACAATTGATTATAATATCGCAATTATTTTGGTTTGATAAAAAGACCTCGCTGCATGACATTTCATTCCATAACGATCATAGTAAGGGTTGATTTGACACCATTTAGTTTTCTGAGTTTCCAAGTTATCGTTTCCTTTACCTTATCCATGGTATTTGCCTCAACTTGAGCTACTATGTCATACACTCCATAAACTTGATATATCTCCTTTACACCATCCAGTTTCTTTAGCTCATTGACGATAGACTCTTCGCTCCCTAACTCAGCATTCATCAGCACGAAAGCTTTTGGCATACAGCTTATTGAAAGGTGAAATATAAAAACGTGCGGCCTCGAATGTACATGATTAATCAACCCCCGCTAGTCATTTTTTTATATACTCTTTTCCCCTTCCTCAAAGGACAGTATATTTCCACCTGACAGATATTTCCTAGAGAATGTGCTCAACTGCTTTCTGAATGTCTCCAGCATCAACTATATTTCCTGACATCATCGCTTCAAGCAGCCTGAGAACTATCAATTCTCCTGTCGCACCAGCAATTGTTTGCGGAATGATCACACATACCTCATCAACTATGACAGTTACCTCTTTGTCGCTAGATCCACTCCAATCTTTAGGTATCCGAATGTAATGATAATCAGAGTCACCGTCTTTCAATTCTTGGTACAAAATTTGAACCATTCAAAATATTGTTGTTTGGTACTTTAAATCATTAACGTTAATGAATTGCTAGCTTTAGCGCTAGCTTACCGATGTTGGAATAAAATAGCACAAACAAATACTTCTCTTAAGCACCACAAAATTTTGACATATAGTTTGTAATCATGAAATCTGCTTTAAGGGCATCTCGGTAACTTACAAAACGTGTCCTTAGATTTCTGGTTTTAGTTTACCTTTGTCAAATGGTCCGGATTTCATCCATTGATACAAAAAAAAATCTTAATACCATTCACGAAATTCTTTGTGGTCTCCATAAAACATTACATTTAAGTCAGGCTTACCTTTAAGATCAGGAAAAAGTACACAGGCCTGCTTTTCTTTGAATATTGTCGTTACCTTGACGTCGTCAAGCAGCCTTCTTTCCACTAAACCCTTTGAAATAAGGTCACTCCAGCCGAACTTTAGTAGAAGCTGACGCCTCCCTTTTGGAATACTACATCACTAGGGAATATATATGAGAATCGAACACCGCTGTGTATCTTAAGGCTTAACGTTTCTATTAGATCTAGCGGTACCTGGGTCATTATTTCCTTGATGTATTCGGTAGATGTTGCGTAAAGCATCTTCCATCGCTGCAGAATCGCCATGACTCCATGCACAACTTCACAATTCTGAAAAGCGCCGATCCTCTGTATAAATTGTATCGGCAGGTCACCAAGATTGTGTTCTAAAAAATAATCCTTATTATTGAAGAGAAAATTATAGCTTGGGATAAGTGACATTATTGCTTTACCCGTATGGTGTCAAAACTAAATCTCCTTCGCTATTCTTAGACACCAGGCCGGAATCTGTCAAACGCGCCATATTTCTGTGTGCTTCTTGCACTGTAGCCTCTAGTTCTGTCGCCAGCTGCGAAAGTCGATACGCTTTAAGGGTAAGCTTCATCAACATAGATAGGCGCAAATTACCAGCAAGTTCGAAGAATAGAGACCCTGCACTTTCTTCAGCCTGTACTGACATTAATTGACAATTTGCATACCCTAAATTTAAATGGCTTCAGAATCAATTGTACAAGTTCAAGGTTTGAGAATTAAATCGGGATCCTGTTATACTAATTGTAAAGTTTTTTTGTCTCAGCACTGCAATTCTAAACTTGCATAAATTTATAATTCTCTCTAAAACGATGAGCACCGATGAAAATAAGAGAGTATAAAATCAACCCAGCTCTGATAGTAATTGACGTTCAAAATGGTTTTGTAAGCAAAGGTGGGTCGTATGATCTCTTAAAGATCGATACGTCAAATTATAGAGCTGTTATCCCTGTCATAAAGGAACTAATTGAAATTTCTAGGGCCGCAGGAATTCCTGTTTTTTATACCCAAGCCGTTCGCGAATCGTCTGGAATTGATCTATTGACAAAAACCCATAAAATTCTTCCAAAATCAAGAGAAGAGAGGATAATGAGGAAGCCTATTTGCGTTAGAGGAACATGGGACGCAGGAATTGTTGATGATATCAAACCTGCGGCCAGGGATCACATCGTTATAAAGAGGAGAGATTCAGCTTTTCACGATACAGAAATAAATGTATGGCTAAAAAGCCTTGGGATAGATACCCTGATCTTTTCTGGAATAGATACCTCAATTTGCGTCGAGACCTCCTTAAGGGAAGCATTCAATATTGGATATGACATTATACTTATTTCTGATGCAACAGCATCAAGCAACAGAAAGCATTATGAATCAACGTTGGATAACGTTCGAGGCTATTATGGACTCGTAATGGAGCTAAAGGAATTTTACAGGTATCTTCCTCAGACGCAAGCTAATTCAATACCAAGTAAGAGCAAAGCATGAACTTTACTTCTTAGGACTTGATAGAGGCGCTATATGTGTGCTTATATTATGATTGTTATTATTGTTATATTAGTCCAGCCGCTCTCAGTTTCTGCGGAAGATATGTTTCTGCAAGATATCTAAATCCATGTTTGAAGAACGCGTCTAGCTCACATTTTTCCCTTTTCTCTAAGAATAAGTTTAACTCTTTCTGCCATTGTCTATTATTCAGCCAAGGTTTCTTCTTCATATCAGTTGCTCTGTTAATATCTTCATCACTCGCGCTTAACCTAGCTACCTCTGGAATGTTGTATTCGTAGATGTCAGAGAACATCATTCCTAAAACCTTTGCACTTGGTGTAACTAAGCGATCGCTATCATAGCTCAGAGATTCGCTCCCTATCTTGTATCTCAAAGCAATGCCTAGGCCCCAGGGGTCAGCATCTGCAAAAATAACTACCGGCTTATTCCAATCTTCATTTAAGGTTCTTACCATCATCCTAGTTGCTCTATCCGGCTCACCAGAACCGGTCAGCAGTATTGCGTTGTACTTCTGGATAAAACCAGATTTCCTGATATTATTTAAAACAGTATCTTTTTCCACTACCATTACAAAGTCTGCTTTTACGCTAATAATTTCGACGTCCCGTATGTTAGTAGGTATTAACTGCGAGGTTGCTCTACTCCCAAGATTACAATCAATGATATCGCCCCCAACACGTAAGGTTATTGGACCTGATATCATCCCTTTAGGCTTTGATGTCACGGAAAATTCCTCCCGAGGGACACCAGTTAGTAATTCGATTGCTTTAATTGCATCATCAGAATTTTCTTGACTATTCCAGAACTTTTGTCTGTTCTTTTCATCACCAACGGTACTAAGGGTAGCGTAGTACATACCTCGAATTGTACTTTCCATCTCTTCATCTAATAGCCTTCTAATAGCATTAGCCATCACAATGTATTGGGAAAAAGTTGGGATCTTCTTTGTACTGTCAGGACTAATTTGAACTTGCTTTTCTCCGATTGTTAGCATTTTCTTTTCTTCTGACCATATTGTATTGTCATATCCAACCTTAGGAACATCGAGAACTGGCATTGTACCACTGACGATAAGGTCATGGCTGACATCCCTCATAATCAATTTTATTTTTTTGATGACTTCTTTATGACGATTGTCTATTGTTGGCATTTAGCGTCTCCTCAAATATGACCCATAAAGTGGTCGACTGTTATCCGGTCTTTCTTTTCTTCTAGATTTACCTTTACGGTTAGTCTTCTAGTTCTAATCATGGCCGGCTTTTTTTCTCAGAATATTTTTTTCTAGTTTTTGCTGCCTTAACTCGCTGCTTTAAGCTGTGGACCTCAAATTCGTTAGTTTTATAGGCCTCTTGGTCAATTCTCTTTCCTGTAATTTTGTCTACTTTCTTGGTGAAAGGAGTATCATTGGTCTCTCCTTTTACATGCTTTTCGACTAGTTTGTCGAATGCTTCAGAAAGTTTCGTAGTATCCACCTGAATAGACTCGCATATTGCATTTACAATCAACGGAATATAATGTTTATAAAGTCGTAATCGATTCTCTGCCTCTTTCATCCGTACTTCTTTGCGAATCTGGGCGCTTACTTTTCGGTATAGATCAGCTAGGCAGGCTTTCATGTATCGCTTCAAATCACCCTCGGATGCAATACTCTCTTTACCTACAGTTTTGTAAGGGATTTTGGTTGAGCATA
>Ga0193700_1000004_pt1 | contig 71841 bp, 71 predicted proteins | sample U3s1metaG_FD_143057 | JGI IMG/M metagenome (GOLD analysis project Ga0193700, IMG submission 143057) | Soil microbial communities from a riparian zone of the East river system, Colorado, United States - U3s1 | ecosystem: Environmental > Terrestrial > Soil > Riparian zone | place: USA: East River... | reverse complement strand
TCGGGTATATGCAATCCTAGTGCTTCGATATTAATGAACGCTTGCTGAATCTTGTGATGAATTTTCAATTTGCAATATAATTCGGTTTGAATCCATAGGCTTCTAATCGAAGGAAAAAATAGGATGAAACAGTAGTTTTGCTATTGCAAAATCTTAATAGCCGTATAGCTTCTGCAAGAGAACTTGCGTCTTGTTTTTCTTTTAGCTGCAGCATTGGGAATATTAACCATCAACTACCATGCTTTGATTCTCTGTGGTTGGAATCAAATGAGCAGCATAAACAATTAATATGTCAGTTGGAGGAGATGCATATTAAGAATGGTGGCGAGTAACACTACACTATTAGCAGATGTTCTTCTGATTGCAATGCTGATAGTTTTGACTGCGGGATCTCTATTATCTGGTATCCTTTCTAAAATTGACATTGAAGTGATCGCTTAACAAAAGGGAGAACCGTCGTCCCTATCATCATTGAATATCCTGACAGTACAAAACACATCGATGTCAAAACCTGCCCCTAACGCTCCAGTGAATAATCAAAGTATTCCTCATCAAATAGTAGTAGCTCTTCCTTTGCGAGAGGATGGAAAAATTTGGACAGGCATGGCAACTTTTACTGCTAGCAAACCTATAGAAGTAAAAATAGTGCATAATATAATCCACAAATCCTGCCTGATGCTAAACATGGATCGCCTTATAACGCCAAATGGATTGATAATACCACTCGGATCGCAATATCAACCATGACAATGTTCTCAAATACGCCTGTAATCGTAACGAATACTCCCATAAGCACAGGTTCCCTTACATTCGCCGGCTCAGCACTTGTTTTTCATAAAATTGACGGACAACCATTCACCGTAACATATACTATTGACGCTGTTGCAAAGCCACTAATTAAATAGTGCTGACTAGTAACACGCGAAGGCGTATTAAGAGTCAACACGACGTAATCCTTATTCTAATACATTAGATTACGGGATAAGGTTTTGGCCTTGTAGGTGATTATTGCTTGAATGGTTAGTTACCTACTACTCGAAAATGATATCTACATCATTGTAACCGACAAAAATACTACTCCATAACAGGACCTTGATTTAATAAATTAAATTGCCGCAGCTGATCTTCAGTAATATGCCCAATTATGATTCTATTTCTGAATTAAAGAGACTGCTTGATGCCAATTGCAAAATAGAAAAAATACATCCTCCAGTATTCGTTTCAGATGCGGAAGTAAACATAGCGATAGTATCAGTAGTGTGTCCTGACGGTAAAACACAAACAGTTAAAGCATATAGGGAGGAAGCGGCGGCCTTGAGAGAATTCATTAAAAGTCTTGCATAAGCTCATGGTTCATCTTGCCTATAAGTAAAGTTATGCCGAACTTACATCATATGACACGAAGACTCCAGATTTCAGAAATATGCTACTGGTCCCCTTCGTGAAGAGAAATTTTCAAAACGTCGTACTTGATACTGCTTCGATGAGTCGTTCAATTTGCTTTGAAAAAGGATGACCAGGGTGTCTAAGGACAGTTAAAAATTCTTTTCTCAAAAATTGAATGTCACAATAGCACGGAATGGAAGTAATCATTTCTATGCCTAGCTCATGTGAGAGTCTATCGGTGATGTCGTGTTTACCTTGTTCATACTCGTCTTGTAGCTGGATGGTAGTTTGAGTATTACACGATGACGATCTTGACTGCGATGAAAACGAAGAGAGTTTATCACGATCGTGGGAAACAGTAGGTGGAATACAATAACCTGCTATTCTATTAGACAATAGGAAAGCTTTGCTGCCGGATGTTGTAAATGATTTATATATTTCCTCTACAACTTTTTTTGTACCATCAATATCTAGGTCGCCCATCTTAAGGGTTAAAAGTAGAATATCGGCAATAGCTAATGCGTTTATTGACCAGAATCTTACGCCAGGACTGGTATCAATGATGATATAGTCAGCATGGTAGTCTGAAATTAATATCTGTCTAAGATGTATGAATCTTCGAAGGAAATCTCTTTTTGCAATCGAGGTGCCCATTTCGAGCTTGAATATTTCCTCCTTTTGTGGATTAGAAAAACCCACCCATAATTTACCTGGCTTTTCTAGTTTGTCATTTTGTGAAGAGTTAGAAGGTTTGGTAGTATCATAACCTTGGCTATTATCGTTCAAGAGCTCTGTAATATCTATCATTACATCTTCAACTTTTGCAGTAGAATTAAGGAAGTCATTTATTCCCTTTCTTGACTCTTTCCCAAAGTAAGATTGCAAAGCTGGAGCATAAACATCTAGATCCAATAAGCACACATTATATCCTTTTCTTGTCAATACAGCAGCACAATTACAAGATAAAGTTGTCTTTCCGGTACCGCCTTTATATGAATGGAAGGCAATGCACTTATTCATCTCGGAGACTGAATTTCCATACATTACGCGATATATAAGAATGTGCTAAAAGAGAATATCAAATTAATCTGAGCATTATCATGATGATGCCGGCAATCTAATGTTAAGGGGCCAAATAGACCGGCAGGATTGATAGCTTATCCTCGCGATCTGAATAACTTCCTCAATTAACACAGAATAATAAAATCATTCCCATCGTAATCTCGTGTGATAACAGGTGCAATCTAATATTAGCTACTATTTTCAACGTAATAAAACTTTTAATGATAAATTCAGTTGAGGTTTCTTCAACATAATAACACTTTCATCACTAGCTCCATCGATATCACTTAATTCAGAATAAACGGATTCATTTCTCGCTTTCAGGTTCTTCTCGTATTGAAGACTTAACTTCTCTTGTTTGTTTTTCTTTCCCAAGCACTTTAGCAAGTACTTTCAATGTGGAAGGATTATTGCCAATGTATTCAACAATCAACTTAGGAGAGCTATAGAAGTGATGATACCCAGTAGACTCAGGAAATACGGCATTGGAATGATCAGAACTATCACTAACAGACAAAAGAGAGGTAATAATACCCTCACCTACCTCATCAGAAAAATCATCCTTGAACTCAAATGCATTTAGTGGTTCCCCGTTTACCAAGATTGATTCGTACTTCGCTTTGGTATCAGGATTAATAAATAAGGATGGTGGTGGGCTCACTCTTGTTTCTGTAGTACGGGTACTAGCAATTTTTTCTATTTTAGTTCCAGCAGCCTGAAGTTTTTCGATCAAATCTTGTATCATGATGTTCGTTTCTTCTTTTTCTATTCTCTTAGAAATATCAGAGTCCGATATTTTAGATGCGATAGCATTAGGAACATTTTGTTGTATAGTTTTCTTATTTGATCCATCTCTAGCCAATATATTCGACCGCCTTCTTTCGTCTATTATTAACGCCATATACTCTTTCACGTCATTCTCACTAACCGTATATGAAAAACCACCAGTCTGCTCTTCCATTTCTTTCTGTTGATTTCGAATAACCTTCATCACCCTCCCTTTTACTTCCTGTTCCATCTGGGCTGATCCGATATTATCTATTAAATCGACCATCGATCTCTTAATCGATTTTCTTAACGAACTATCTTGAGATATCGATATTGCGACAACGTATAGTCCCATGCTAAATAAATACGAAGATAGAAGCACTAGCGAATGTGCGGCTACTCCATATGTTTGTTCTAAAGCAGAAGTAGAAAGTGAAATACCGACGATTGTATCGCCGATGGCGGCAATGGTAAGATAATCTCTCAGTTTCAATGATCTTACACGTCTTGCCACCACAAAAAAGGCTAGACCAAAAAGAATATTTCCCGCTATAGTGCCGGCTCTAAATAGTATTCTAAAGTAATATCGATACGGTTCGTCTACTCCTGACAAACTTTCGCCCGAGAAAAACCCAGGAGTCTTTCCGACTAGATACAGTATTAACGGAAGAGAGAGAACTATCCAGAGTGAAAGCGGCAGCTTGCCTATTCTTTGATAGACGTTGCGCAAGAGCATAGTAGAAGCGCCCCATCTGAACACGAATGCGATAGGAAGTACAATGGAATTTAGGAGGTTATAGTACATTAAGTTTGAATTTGGTAGTATATAGAGTGTAGTAGTTTGTGGGGTTACTATTTTGTATTCTATTTCAGCATTATATTTCTGAGAGGGTTTATAAACAAATGAAGATTTAGAGGTTGTTCCTGGTGGTGATTTTTCTTGTATGACTTGCACCATTAACAACTTAGTACCAGCGTCTTCAGCAATCGACAGAGCAAGGGTCAAGGCTGCAATACCATACAACATGACGGTAAGATTTTTATTATTACTTAATTTGTACCACGAAAAGAATTTGAAGGCTATTACTCCCATGATAATGCTCGCTGATATGGAGCTAATTGCGAAGACAGAGGGAGACAAAAATCCAGTTGTATTACTAAAGAGTATGAATAGTAGTATTCCTAGTAAGGAAAACTGAATTATCGCTACAGTCCAATGCATCAGATTGATAAAGCGTGATTTGGCTCTAATTTCTTTACTTACTCGCGTAGTATATCCTAGAAGAAGCCAGGATCCGATGCCGTATCCAATGATAACCGTCAAAATAAACATAATGTCTTCCATAGTATTATTGTATGACAGAAGCTGACGAGTCATAAGCAAATCAATAATTACAAGGAAAATTATAACGACTCCAGTTACGATTGGTATCTTGGTATTGGTAATAAACGGTGTCAGCGTGTCTAACTTTACCAAGGCTTCAGATAATTATCTATTGAAGAGTGGTACATAATATATCTTATTCCTGAATTCAAATGGTTACTAAAGGCATCGCTGAAAACGTTGTGAAAGCAGTTAGCGTCAGATTATTTTAAACATTAAAGGTGACTCTTATCATCTTAGCTTGTTCAGCCTCAATGGGTGAGTCATCAGAATTAGTTTTTAATGAGGCTATTTTATCTGCTACATCCATTCCAGACGTCACTCGCCCAAATACGGTATATTGCCCGTTCAAAAAGTTTGAATCTTTGAGGACGATAAAGAATTGTGATCCAGCGCTATGTGGATCCTGCGATCTTGCCATAGATAATGCGCCCCGGGAGTGAACATTTGGATTAAATTCTGCTCTTAAATTCCATCCAGGCCCACCTGTTCCCCATTTAGTTCTATCTGTCAGGTCCCTTGTATTAGGATCTCCACCCTGTATTACGAATCCTGGTACAATTCTATGAAATATTAGGCCGTCGTAAAATCTGCTCTCTACCAAATCTTTAAAGTTCTTAACAGTCTTCGGTGCAGAGTCAGGATAAAGTTCTGCTTTGATATCGCCATAGTTTGTAGTAATGATGGCTGTGTGAACCATAAATGCAACTATCCCATAGCTCTATATATATGGACTAACAAGGAGCAGAAATAAGATGATGTAATTAGCTTTCACCGAGCTAATGATACTCGATGATTTTTCACTTAAGGAACGTCAAGGGAACGGATATCCGATCGTACATCTAATTATACTACTGATTGTCTCTGCCTACTATCCAACCAAAAAAACAACGAAGATTCCAAATTTATGTTGCAATTTGCTAGCGCCGCATTATCGGGTAGCTTCAGACTCTAAATTCGGTTTGACCTGCCATACAATTCTGGTGTCATATTCTGTATGCGTTTCTGGTTCTATAGCGGATTCGATCACAATCTCCTGACCAATAATTTCTTCGAGATAGTCTTGCATATCTTTGTAATCAGAAAACTCTTTGTATGGTCTACCCGATTCAAAGAGTCCGTTCATTTTATCGTCAAAATGTATCGGGGTTCTGAACGCTACACCAAGCATATAGTCTATGAACCACACGTTTGGATCCTGGATTAGGTGTATATATTCGGCATTTTTTTTAGTGAAAAATAAAATATTTTCGTCCATAGGTAAGATAATCGTTGGATCACCATATACATCTTGTGCGGGGTGACTTGTCAATAATACGAATAAGCTTGAGATCTAATACAATGATATTCAGTAGGATAGAATACCAACCGGAACAGAAGATGTATTTCTTGTGTATTTTTTGAACTTCAAAGACATATAGCCTTTTGACGAGTAATAAGTTCAAACATGGGATTTCTAACTTCTAACAAACAAAAGATACCTATTTCACATTTAGTATAACGTTATTATGTCTCCCATCTATCATGATATCTGAAATGAATCGATCATCTTTTGAATAGTTGGTAAATAATCGGCGTATTTTGTTTGTTGGACATAAAATGTGATTCTATATAATTTACTATCCTTTATAGTCCAGATATCTAATACCTTTAGATCATTGTTTGCTTGTCTGAATGTTCCTACTATCTTATGTGCAGGATATCCTGCTAGTTTTGTATCTGTAGATTCAATAATCTTAGACCCTACTGTATTTTTTAATATATGTTTGATTGTTGCATTGGAGTATATCTTCAAGTCCGAAGTTGGCAGGTTCTTGTCGATCGATACGACCAACACTGCTGGTGGGATCTGCTGGGTTGCGTTTGAATTTTGGTTGCTGTTACTGGCATTCAAGTGCGAGCGAAATACTACAACATCAGGACTAAAAACAAATGAACCGGCACCTTCCAATTTTTCCCAATTTGAAGGATATAGTATTTTTATGCCCAGGGTTTTATTATCATATAATGAGAAAACGGTAGCATTCTTAGCATGAGTACTCCGTTCTGCTTCTGCTACAATTTGTTTAGGAAGATAAATCGTAAGGCTAGTAACGATGGCTAAGCAAAGCACTATCGCTGCAACTACAAAATATAAAGCAGAGAATTTCCAGAGGGTACGCGCCATGGTCATCCATCTATTTGCAATTTCGATGTAAAGAAACTTTCAAAAGAAGGTTATGAAGGCTTCATACATTTTCTCTATATTAGACAGATCATAAACAATGTCTTATTTTCTGATCTGAGCAATATTTGATCATGGTGAATTGGAAGTTGATTCAAAAGCGAATTATCCAGGAGAAGCCGCTTCTGTTAGCTTGGTTAGCCATTATCAGGCTTACTCCATGAAATATTATTATAAATAGTAACTGTGCTATGAGATATCTTATTCTATTTGTTTTAATGTTAACATAGAGCTAATTTTATCTATTTGCTTCAGCTTTCCTGCTACGACTTCGTCCAACTTGTCCATATCATCTGCATCCATTTTGATAATCATATTGTATGGACCATCTAATACGCTGCATTCTGTTATTCCTGACGTCTGACTCAAGGCACGGATAATGTGGTCTTCGTCACCAGAATCACACGTTATTAATATATACGCTGTGGCTGCCATAGTTTCGTATGTCATGAGAAGTACATGTATTGACTTAAGAATGCTTTTGATTCTTCTGCCTACAATTAGTCCTTGGCTGGGTTTGTTTCCCGTTCTTTGCGGTAGATAATGCGGTAAATTATTTTTGCAGATTTCCTAATGAAACTTCAAAAAGTCCTATTCTAGTTAATGGCATTTTGTGTTCGAGTAGGAATACGTTGAAGGGCTACTGAGTTAGAATTGGTAAAGTGAAGTGGAACGTAGCTCCCCTTGCGGTACTATTATTGCTTTTTTCAGCCCACATGTTCCCGCCGTGAGCTTCTACAATGCTCTTTGAAATAAAGAGTCCCAACCCAGTTCCAGAGAAGGACTTTGAAATGAATCTAGAAAACAACTTTGGAAATATTTCAGGATCTATACCGGGACCACTATCCTTAACAGAAACAATAACTTTTTCATTATTTTCGTGTTTTTTATCTACTGTCACAGCGATCGAGATAACTCCTTTCTTACTAAACTTGATAGCATTGCCCAGCAGATGACTAACAACTTGAATGACTCTTATTCTGTCTGCATCCAACATAATAGCTTGTTTGTCGGATGGATCATACAACAATTTTAGATCGCCGCCTGCCTTTTCGAACTCGGCTCTATGGTTCCGTACTGCCTGAGTTATAACATCATGTATATTGATTCGTTCTTTATGAAGCGTAAGTGACTCGCTTTCAATTCTAGTAACGTCCAAGATATCTTGAGTGAGCTGCTGCAATCTTTTCGCATTTCTAGTAATGATCTCCAAAAATTCACCATGCTCCGAATCTCCAATTTTCGAGCGGAGGATTTCGGATAAACTCAGAATAGGTTGGATGGGTGTCCGCAATTCATGAGCTGCTACGTTTAAAAATTCGTCCTTTAGTCTATCCGCTTCCTTTTGTCTTTCATACTCCCTTATCTTTTCATACTGTACATGTTCATTCCAGATCAGTTCGAAGAACGACCTTGATGAGCCGACAGTCACTTTGCTGTTTGAGTATGTAATAAATCCTATTGCGTCAGAAAATTCTTCAGCTTTAGGGTCTTTGAGCTCGAAACGAAGAAACTTAGAATTGTCTACTATAAATAAACCGGAGTGAGAACTGCCCCCGTTAAGAACTCTTATGGCAGGGGCTTTTTCAGATATTTTCTTTACAATTTCCAAATTTACTTGACTTAGAGGACAGATTATTTTTATCATTGCACCTCTCTGAGTTGATGCTTGTATTAGACGATCGATAACTCCGAGTCTGTCTGCTCTTAGCATCGCCTTACTGTCTGCAAGCAGAAATAATGCTTCCTTTTCTACTGATTTTGCAAGCTGAAGATAGATTTCGGTTGCCTTCTGACGATCAGATATTACTTCGAGAAATTGCGGGTCAACACCTTTTTCTATTTCCGCAATTGTATCAACAGCAGGTATTGATTTATTCCAGAGTGTTTCAAAGATAGAGCGCTGTTGTTCTACTACCTCTCTCAAGTTACTGTATATAGCTTGTTGGTGGACATCTTGTAACGTTATAGAACCTAGATATTCTATTTCATTTACGGCAAAATTTGCTTCAATATCGCTCATATGGCGCAGCTCGTTATTAGCCGTTGAAGTTAGATCTTTACAATAGTGGACATTTTCTTTTGTAATTTCGAAAATATATCTTTGCCTTAGATTCACGTTCTGACTTGCAGTCTTCTCCCTGAACTTCTTCACGGAATCATAGGAGAAGAGTTTTAATGGAAACTTGGAATTACCGCAAACATCTATGCTATTCTTTGCATTCGAGAAAATCTGTAATATCCCGTCTATTACATTCGCACGATGTACTATAGTCGTCTTTCCTAAAGCACGCCTAAGTAGCATCATAGATAATAAAGATAAGAAAGAGTAATACTTATTAAATTTGGGGTAGGATTTTGCTTTGTTTATACATAATACGTAAAAATCCCAATTTTTGTTGCAAGAATTAAAAAGATTTAAGAATTAGATTAATAATAGTCTAAATCGTCCTTGAGTAGGAAGATTTATCCTGCTTATGCAAGCCTGTACAAATTGGAAAATATTTTTTATCTCAAAAAGAGCTCCAGATAGCAAGTTCTCTTTCATTATGTTCATTTTTGCTTTATTAAAGATCTTATCTCTTTTTTGATAATTCTAGTAGCTTCCTAGCTTGTTGCGAACCTTTCACGGGAATCTTCTTTGGATCGAGAAGCCCTATCTGTGATAGTAGCGATCCCTGGTCCCAATAAATATGCTCATGTGCTATCTTGTTAGCATTGAATTTCATAATTACTACATGTGGTAGCTGTACATACTTGCCTGTTGGCGGTATTCCTGGAAGCATGAATTTAATTTCTCTGTCATGTGTAAAACTAATAATAAGCTCATCAACAACCTGATCTTTACCAACTGTACGTGATATGCGTTTAATCGTAGTATCTTGCGGCATTTTGCCAACAAAATGATTCTTGTAGAAGCTATACACCCTTTGATACCCCACTCCTCCAGTCAACACTGGAACATGATGGACATATGGTTCTCCAACCATTGTCTGCATAGTTGCATCAACGTTATGCTCTTGAAATTCGCATTTGATGTGTTTATCAAATATTGCCCCAAGCTTTCGTTTATGTTTATTATTACTATGTAGCTTGGGACTGCTCACTCTAGCCCGCCTGTTATATATTTTCAGAAGTCCTTGCGTACAAAATCAGTGTTGCTGTACTTATTCGATGTATTAAAAAGAATGAAATAAAAAGAATGGATGGCAAAAATAAGTGGCTGCGATTACTTCGTTTTAATCAGTTTACGAAAGTTGTCCTTGTTCTTTTCAACTTCTTCATTCCATGTCTCTTCAGTATATCCGTGAACTTCTACACCATGTTTCTTTGCATTATTTAATAGCTCCTCTTCGGTCTCCCCATACATCGTGTGCGTGCACGTTGGATCTCCTGCTTCTTTGCAATTTAGGCTCAAGGTCATTTCGAATCATTAGCTCAATCTTCCTTTTAAGATTTTCTGTATGGAATGCATTTTTGTTCTTGTTATATCCTGTTTAGTTTGGCAATATACTGATGCGTCATCTTCTGTTGGTGCTAATAATTAATACCCGAACAGGCGTCTCCTTCAGGATTCTAAGATTTAGTTTTCTACTTTCAAGTGACAGAGTACAGCACATTACCTCTATTCGTTTTAGCGTAAATCGCTGAAAGTGACTCTGGTAAATATATATATGTGCAAGACAAGCACCCTTAAGTCTATATTGATGATTTCAGAACTGTGTAAAATGATCGAAGACTCGATCCATTCTGGCAAGTACCCACTTGATGATGATCAGAAACGTTTAGCACATCTGGTGAAAGTTGTGAATGCATCAGCTTCAGACGATCTGAAAAGTAGCGATATAAAAATAGAAGTAAGGATTCAAAACCTCTATACTCTAAGCAATTATGTCCCGAACATGGAGCACTTACCGGGAGTAATTGAAATAGATATTTTAGATTCTTTTAAAATATTATGTAGGCGCTTGCAAAGATTGGACAAGTCAAACTCCATAAATAATACCACGATTGCCAGACCACGTTTATCTTAATCATCCTGCTGATCGGGTATAAGAAATATTAGCTGACCTGGTCTTTCTGATCTAGCTAAGATCTGCTGGTGTTCTCCATTTATGAGATAGCTCTAGGATGGTTTTCGTGGTCCTAAAGCTATGATTTCCAATCTTCTAACGAGCGGTTTGATGTATAAATGACTGTATTATCCTCCAAAAACTTAATGTGGTCTAGCCATGTAATTGTTGCTATTAAGGCAAATTTTCCTCTAAGCCTGGACTTAAAAAGGAATAAGATAGTAATCATGACAGAGCATATGCTAACTTTATAGAACCCTTGAGCTAATAACATACAAATGATAAGGCCTATATTTTGTATAATTGAATTTGGGCCCAAGATTCGGCCCAGATTCGTGCTGGTTCTTATTCAGTATAGAGGTACTTATTCTTCTTGCGATGACCGCAAAGCCTTGAGATGCCTGACATACATAGTGAAGGGTGAATTAATTTAGCTATAGAACAGAGACAAACGATCCTCAATCTATATAATTCTGGAATTTTTCCAAATGTTATAGCACTTCAGATGGACACAAGCGAAGATGAAGTTCTTCGCATTATAGAAGAAGTGAGTGAGGAAGAAGCAAAAGAAAGCAACGAGAACACAATCAAGAAGCGCAACGGTATGCTACAATCATTCTCCTCGTCACACTCTTCCGGACAAGACTCGGATCTTCCTTTAATAAGTAAATTGCCTATCGAAACGGCCGCTGTTCTTGATATCGATTCTGCTATCCAAGATGCGCAACGGAGAATGTGGGAATCTCTAAAAGCAAAATCTAACATTGAAATATCAACTGAAGATACGCAGAATATATTAAAACCTTATACAGGGACGAAGGTCTCGTTTGTCATTTTACATATTGATCTGGTGGATTCAACGAAATTATCAATGACACTCCCGGTCAACAGGCTCGCGACAATAGTTCAGGCATTTACCTATGAAATGTCCTTGATTATAGCAGGATATGGCGGATACGTATTGAAGTACATGGGGGATGCAATTTTGGCATTCTTTGTTGTTGGTCCCTCGTCGAATAATTTCGCCTCTCCCTGTATTAATGCAGTGAGTTGTGCGTCTTCAATGATCAAAGTAATCCGCGAGGGGATAGATCCAATTCTAAATCAGTATGATTATGCAGAATTACGAGTTAGAATAGGTATTGATGTTGGAGAAAATGCCGTCGTCCAATTTGGCTGGGATACTCATACGCTAGATGGAAAAGTTGTTTTGAAGGATCCCCACTTGGATATTTTAGGCTACACGGTAAATATCGCAACGAAAATGACCACATTAGCAACACCAGATCAGATTGTAATAGGCCAATTGGTGTATGACTCATTGGATGATACCAAAAAGTCTTGTTTTCAACCTATGGATATTAATCCAGAAGTTTGGAACTATGTTAGTAGCAATACAGGTGGAGGCATCTATCGACTGTACTCTAGCGTAAAAGGCAAGCGTAAATCCCATTCTTGATCCACCTACATTGAGCTGTACATCTATAAAAGCCCAGATTAGAATATATGTCCATTTGCAAGCTGGTATTATTTGCTGATCACAACAATACGGTATTTATCTAGCGAGCACGAAAACAAATTTAATATTTCAGCAAAAGCATCGATGACAAATATATATTTTGGATTATGAGGAATACATGTATTGGTATAATGGTGAAGATGCTTCATGGTAACAGGAAAACGATTTGGATGAGTAATCTAATGCTTGGCGATCTTATCCTCCAAAAGTTTAATGTACGTTTGCTGCGCTGATATTATTCTGCCTAATAACAGAATACCCTCCTCCCGTTTTGCTTCGCTAAGTCTGCTAGAAACTATTCTTTCAATTACGCTACTGTTCTCCTTCGCAGGTGCCTCTGGTATGATTGGTTCGGATATTACCAGGTCGTTTAGCAGATTTAACAAAAAATCGATTTGATGTTTTGCATTGTCCAGTTCTAGTTGTGAATTCTCGACGCTGCTTCCCTCTGCCATAGTTAATTGATTAGACGATATCTAAATGAAAGATGTTTTTAATTTATATCTATGCATCTGTTGAACATTAAATACGAAGATTTACAAATTAATAAGGTAGACTGGGAGTTTTAAAATTTGGTCTAGTGGAATATCAATATCGATGCTTTCAACGTGGAATATCAATTCGGCACAGATCGTTACAAATTAAATAGTCAATATTGTATAAGATCTATTATTGGTTTAGATACTTACTCCATTGCCGATCACGCAAAACAACTCAAAATGAGAATACGTCATGACTCTGAAAGAGCAGACGAATTATTCCGAGTCGGGCTTGAAATAGAGGCATTTCTATTGGATAGTAAAGGACTACCGGTTAATGCTGGTCCACTGATTAGAGAATTTGGAGAAATAACAAAACATACTCTAGACTATGAATACGGTGTTTGTCAGTTTGAGTATAGGACGTTACCAACACCATTGGAAAAACTCATGGATCTAAATTTAGAACTGCAGGAATTTATTGAATGCCTTGATAAAGCAATTCATAAAGTATACAAAGATGTCATTCCTGTCTTCCTTGGAGGCAATCCATCTCCGGAGATATTCAAAAATTCATTGATTACAAACAAGCCAAGATACGACAAACTTGCATCACTTCAACGTAAAATTCCTGATGCTGAAATTGATGGCGTGAAGTTCAAAGCAGAGCGTATTGCAACAGCTATTCAAGGTTTCCATATTCATCTGCAAGGGCAAAGTCCCACCCATACAGCCAAGATGTTTAACCATATCTTAAATTTGATACCATCGGCAATTGTCTTGGGTGCCAATAGTCGTCTTATAGCTGGGAAGATATTCTCCCAATATGAACCGAGGATTCTCTTGTACGACCAATCAGAACAGCAGAATTCGGGATTCCCAACTATAACACGATACCTTGATGGGATAGAGGACTACATAGATTACATCATTTCCCGTGAGCCGAATATTGCAAAAGATTATTTTGAGCTTGAAAAGGAGAGGCATGATGATGTGCGGATTAGATTAAATTCAGATTTTTATCGTGTAGAAACGAGGGTCATGTCAGTACAACCGACTCCCAGTGCATTGATGGCAATCATAGAATTCTTTATAGGTTACCTTTATAAGGCAATTCATCAAGAGCGGCAGTTACGACCGCTTCCAGCTTTAAGAGAGGAAAGATTAGGTGTAGTGAAGTCTGGTTATGATGCTGTTACGCATTTTAATATTCTAAAAACAATAGAAGGTCAACTGGACTTTGCACGTAAAGGCATGGAAGATTTGGGAGTTAAGCCAAAATTTCTGAGTATATTAAATAAACGATTAGAAAATAAAAATTCTCCTGGTCAATATGTAGCTAATTTATGGGAAAAAAAGTTCAATGGATCTGTAGAGCAGACAATTGCAGAAATTACCTATGAAATATGGCAGAGAACAAAGGAAAACCGGCCAATAACATAAAGATTAACCTTTTATTCTGGTATGCCAATTATTAACTCCTTCTAAGTGAATATTGTATAACGGCGGAAACCGTATGAGCAAAATAGATGACCTAGTGGATGCAGAAATGAACAACATTGTCTCTGACCTACAAGCATTGATTAGACAGCCTAGTGTTTCTGCAAGGAAGCAACGCCTTGTCGAATGCGCTAATCTAGTAGCAAAAATTATGGAAGGAGCAGGAATTGAGAATGAGATATTATATCAACATCAATTGGATAATAAAAAAGAACAACGAGAAGGTGAAGTGGATGACGTGCCACCAATAGTTTACGGTGAATATAAATCAAAATCTAATCCAAATGGAAGAACTATTTTGTTTTATAATCACTATGACGTACAACCCGAAGAACCACTAGATTTGTGGGAAGGAAAAGATGCATTCAGCGGTAAAGTCGAAGGCAACTACATCTTTGGCCGCGGCTCTGCAGACGATAAAGGCGAGCTAATAACCCGCATTAAGGCTGTGGAATATTATCTGAAAAAAACGGGCGATGTTCCTTGTAATGTTAAATTTGTTGTAGAGGGAGAAGAAGAGGTAGGCAGCCCACATCTTAAAGATTATCTGATTAACTATCAAACCAAATTCAGATGTGATGGAGTGATATGGGAAAGCGGTTTTATCGATGCTAAAGGCATACCTATTATATCTCTAGGACAGAAAGGAATATTATGCGTCGAGCTTATAACTAAAGGGCCTTCTAGAGATGTTCATTCTAGCCTGGCCGTTTTAATCGAAAATCCTGCGTGGCGCCTTATTACAGCACTTAATACTATAAGAAGTGTTACTGGAGAAATTTTGATAAAAGATTGGTACAAGGAGGTGAGAGCTTTTACTGATGAAGAACTCGCCGTACTTGAAAATGAGCCATTTAATGAGGATGAATTGAAGAAAGAATACGGAGTTCAAGAGTTTCTTAATAATGCCAAAGGCATCGCAGTTAAGATAGCATTTGCTGGGTCACCAACATGTAATATTTCTAGTTTAATCTCCGGCTATTCTGGCGAAGGGTCTAAAACTGTTCTACCAGCTACGGCCCGTGCAAAATTGGATTTTCGACTTGTGCCAGAAATGGACCCTGAAAGGCAGATGCATAGACTTACAAAACATCTAAGGGAACATGGATATAATACTAAACAGGAAATTGAAGTGAAATTTCTGAGTGGTGAAGGAGCTGCTCGAGTACCAATCAGCATTCCATTTTTAAAGCCGGTGAAGGAAGCAGCTTCAGAAATTTATGGTGACGTTATCATCAGTGTTTCGTCAGCTGGTACAGGTCCAATGTATTATTTTCAGAAGATACTCGGGGCACCTTGTATATGCATAGGCGGAAGTGAATTATCTAACAAGTCTCACTCACCCAACGAATCTATGAGGCTTGACTTAATAAATAAGACGATTAAATGCATGGCTAAGATTCTGGAAAAAACTAACACATACTAGAACGATCAATAACCCTCGAAATAATTTAGCCGATCGTAAGGAGGTATGGTCAGATAAGAATGATGTTGTAAAAACGCAAGAAATTGGTAGCCTTAATTTTTATCACAGTGTGATTAACTTCTCGCCGTTGTCATTAAGAAATATTGATCTGCAGGAATTAAAAATGGACCTTTTAATCCCTTTTGAACATATTTTAGAGGTGAAGACTGTCATTGCGTATATTAGAAAGGGCCTCAATTCGTCCATATACACAATTGCAAATGTCCCTATAGTGGACCTGGTGCAGTAGGCAGCAATATTCCGACAAGAGCAGCTGCAATCCACACAAGTATCGCTATTACTATAGCCTTGAGCCATCCAATTCTGTACATTGCGCGGAGCACTAATAGCCAGATCACTCCACCTGCCAGCGCTGCCCAAAATCCACTTCCCAGGAGAAAATAGACTACACTGTATACTATCGCTCCTATAATAGCAGTTATTAACGCATGCTTTATGCCCTCCTTTTCTCTGAATAATTTCGTAGCAAAATAGATTATGACAGTAGAGATTAGAACGCCTATTACAAAACTCGCTATTCCCCAAAATGAGGTTACCATGGATTATTTCTATCGGTATTATTGATAATCTCTTAAATATTAACCAGATATCAAAAAAGTAGTGTAATCCTTAATAGTAAGAATATAAAGACAATTTGTCTTTGTACTAAATTACAGTTATTAAGCATATGATTTTGTCTGCTAGCAGATCATCATTCTATTAATTAAATTATCCAGTCAGAGTCATCAAAAGACGCAATAGAAGGAATAGTAAAGGAATCGGCCTTCAAAGACAATAGGTATGAGGGAGTAAATGGCATCTGAATCAATAATTAAACATGAGTAAAACGACTCCTGAAAGATTCATTGCCCTACAGATTGACAAAGATTTCTGATGAGTGCGACTCTAATTTACCACAAGATTATAAGAGGAGATATGGGAGAAAAATTTCCCACTAAACGCCGCAATAGTCAAAATCATATTCTATTAGTATCATAATTAGTAAACTATCATTGATACGTTGGTTATGGGGACCTTTGATTGAAGAGGAGCGGGTTACCACAAAGGTACAAAACCTGCTCTTACTGGTGAGTCACAAGGACTCCCGTTGATAAAGATGCTATTATCAGCCAGTTCCGTGTTTGGCCTTTCATCTTTACCATAATAGTGCCCTTCGGTGAACGGAACAGAAACCCGGGTCACCGTTTTACAGGAGTCCTTATACAATATACTTCATCGTTTAATAACGCTGTTATTGGTGTTAATGTCTCTAATTAAGCTTCTCTGATCTTCATAAATTATATACACTTATCATCTCGTTCATTACAAAGAACTAGACGGACATCTCATTCATCAGATGACACTGCGTATTAAAACCGAATTTCTATCCATACAAGGATTAATATAAAATGCATGAAGAGTTTGCTCAGTTCTCAGAATTGTTGATCTAAATTCTATGAGAAACGAAAGATAACCTGAGTTCGTTACGGAATCAATTGAAGTGGAGGCGTCAACCAGGTTCTCAGAATAATAGCCGTTCATTGTCGTATGAAAAGACCAGAGTGAATGCAAGACACAAGATTTATCAGATGCTAAAAACCTTAGGTTGACGTCACCATTTTTTACAAGTTGTTTGCATCAAGAGTTTAAAATTAAACAGGTATATAGGAGTCATAGATTGAAACATCATGGCAAATCGAATGCTGTATATATGGCTCATGGGACCAATAGCGTGGCTGACGTCCTGAAGTTTTGCAGAAACTGAACTATGCCACTCCTGGGGGAATCCTTTCTGCTGGTCAGTTTTGTAGTTGCGAATTCTTTATTAGAAGTAGCACATAACCTTGTTATAGCATCTAATAATAATTTATTTTGCTACGGTTCGTTGGAATTAAACCATTCCAATACGAAATGACAGCGGCTAGCGACTACAAATTAGGTCCTACATTCATAATGAGTCCACCCTTTGCAATAATCCTTAATAAGTCTTCCATTCTCATAAGCTGGATAAACTAGCACTCCAAGCAAAGGTTCATTACATATATTACACTTTAGAGCCTTCCAACGCCCGGGTGGATCGCTTTCGAGGACTATTGAATTAAATTCTATTTGCGCTCTGGTTTCTTCTTTCGCATACAATTCTATCACCTCGAGTAGTTCATCATTTGTAAGAATTTTTCCGCTCTGAAATTTGTCGACGTAAACTCTTGCAGCTGGCAGTTGTTTAACTCTAGATAGAATTTTCTCTTGCAATGAATGCACATCTAGACTCATAAACTTCAGGAACCTCAGGTACTCTTTTTCCACTATCTCGGGATGAAAACCATACTCAGCCAAAATATCAGCAGGTGTCTTTCCCGCCTTGAATTCGCGATAAAGTGTCTTCATACTGTCTTCATTAAATCCCGGAAGACTCAGAAATTGATAATGACCGTTTTTGAACCCGGCTCTTACGCCGTTCCTCGTTCGGCTTATAGCTTGAGGGAGACCAGAGACTAAATTATCTTTAGGCTGTGTCGCAAGCAATATTGTCTCATCGCTTCTCTCTGAACGCTCTACCACCTTCCTGGTTAGAAGGTATCCCTGGGCCTTGAGATTGCTTTTTTCTTTCCACACATTTCCTATGCTTGTACCAGCCATTCGTGCTATTTCTTTGTCTGAGTGTTCGTTACTTACAAGTAGCTCCGTTATTCGTGCTTTCTTGGTCTTAGGCATTTGTCTCGAGTTTGATGGTTCAGACATTAGTAAGTATACATATGTGGTAAGTAAATAATATACTTTTTGTTTTTATTGTACTGACTTTATGTAGGCATGAGGTAGCTTGTTTTTTATAGTCCGCCCATACTCTATACTCTACTATACCTCTGTAAACTTTACCCACTGATCCTCTCAAAGTCAATTAACCCCTGGGATCAGAGAAAGAACATGAAAAAAGTTTTTCTTCATTTATCAACCTGTTTAAGTTACCACTCTGCCATCACCCTAAGTTAACACCTTATCACCCTAAGTTACCACTGACCTAAAATGTCCCTAAGAGTTACCAGTGTCATCTTTCTTGTACTGACTTTAGGTTGCAATAACAGTTCTTAACCTTACAAATATATATCAACATGAAAGTGGATTCATCATCATAGATTGACAGATAGTAACGTTCATAACAATAGACTTAATAAAAAACGACTGACTAAGAAGGGATTAATAATAACAGCTCTGCTTGTCGCAGGAATTATTGGCGCAAGTTTTTTAGTATATTTAATTCCTTAGTCGATAGACCATAATGATTGAATATGTGCACAGCATTTTCATCTACCCCACCTTAAATAAGGCAGTTTAGAGATGAGTAGCACCTCAGAAAGATCCCCTGATGTGCTGTCTGCTGGTCTATATTCTACCGGTCGCTAATTGAATCTAGCGATGCTAACTTATATGCTCAGTTCTTAGTAACGTGGTACGGCAGAGAAAGTATTATTTGTGAAATAGACTTTAGAGATGAATTCAGCCTAAAGATTCGTCAAGTGAAAATTGAACGCTGCAAAGAAATACATTACAACAATCCGTCTGCATGCAATTTATCCAAGAGCGGAGTCAATAGATAGCCTAATTCTTTTTCGCCTAGCATGAAATCGGAATTAATATCAAGAACAATTGAAAGCATGTTTCTATCCTCTCTCGAAGTATATATCCTATTGCCAATTACATTAAACACAGCATAGTTATATTGCAGCCAATTCCTCCAATATTTTGTCCTTTCGATACTTGCTTCCAATGCCTGAATGGCATAGTCGACGTCCAAGCCTACGTTGTTATCAAGAAGATTCAGTTTAACCATAGGAACCATAAGACTGCCGCCTCGAACGTTCCCATGCGAGTTGTTAAGTCTTTCAATAATCTCGTCATCTCCTTCTTCACTATCATCCTCTGGTTGATTTTCATTCCCCTTATAGTCTTCCAGACTATAGCTCGGAAAAAAGTATCCTGCCAGATTCTTGTTCCAATCGTAAACTTTGTAAATCGTATCTTCATATTCAAGTTTCCATTTTGAACTGCTCTTCTCCTTTCCAAACAACTTGATGTTACTAGTACAGCAGGTGCCTATTTCTGGGTTAGTGATCTTACAATCCAAGAGACCACCGGGCTAGGTGAGCGTTACACGGTTTATACTATGTCCAAAAAAGACATGACCCGAATAATAACTAACATTCATATTAACGTGCAGAAGTTTTTTGTTTGAAATGAAAAGGTTCACAATTACTTCTGTTTTAGTTGGAATATTATTTTTATTTCTTGTATCTCAGGGGCTTATGGTCGCGGCGCCGCCAACAAAACCGGCTGTGGCTCAATCAGCTTCAAGTACACAGACTCAATCTGGCACTTGGACCTCTGGTGCGAATAGTCCTACTCCTAAGATGGAGTCTGCCTACACGGCACTAGGAGACAAAATTTATATTATCGCTGGATATGGCGAGACAGGCAAGCGTAATAAAAATAGCGTAGAGGTTTATGATACCAAGACTGATGCCTGGACAACAGCTGCGCCTGTTCCAGTCAACCTAAACCATGCAGCAGCAGCATCACACAACGGGAGAATCTATTTGGTAGGTGGTTTTTTAGACGATAAGATTCCATCTAATAGATTATTCATATATGATCCTGTTCAGAACAAATGGCAAGAAGCCAAACCGATGCCGACTGCTAGAGCAGCACTGACGGCTCAGTTTATAAATGGAATTTTATATGCTGTTGGAGGCACTGCTTCCGGACCAATTAATGCTAATGAAGCTTACGATCCTTCTATAGATACTTGGATTGAAAAAGCTCCGATGCCAACTGCAAGACAGCACCTTGCCTCTGCAATGGTAGACCAAAAATTATACGCGATAGGCGGCAGAACAACCGGTAAATCTTCGAATTTGAATACTAATGAAGTCTATGATCCAAGCCAGAACGCTTGGTCGAAACTTGCTCCCATGCCATTAGAGCGAGGAGGTATTGCCGCAGCAGTAGTTAAAGGAAATATCTACGTATTTGGAGGAGAGGCGCCCAACAAGACATTCAACAACAATGAGAGATACAATCCACAAACTAACCGATGGACAGAAGAAGCACCAATGCCAACTACACGTCATGGTTTGGCTGCTGTGGCGATGGGTGATGCCATTTACGTAATCGGCGGTGGACCGACGCCTGATATTTCTTTTGCCAATGTAAACGAAATATATCACGTCAAATAGCAAAGGTGAAATCCTGTTCTTGTACCTTATTGAAGGTAACAAAGTAATGATAATATATGAAACTGCTGTAGAACTATAGTTTTTTTAATTTTTCGGATCAGCAATACTTCGATAGAATGGGTTCAAATGAAATTATAAGGTGCGGAGAGAGCTGTCGCCAATTTGATACGATCGATACACCTTCTTGTGCAATTTCAAAGGTCGCAGTATGCCTTTGCAATCTATAAGCAATAGCAAAAATGCCTTCAGTCGTTCAGGAAGCTGCATACCTTAATCCTTTTCACTACAATGCTAATCAAGTTTTTTAGTCCAAGGTGAAAACAGTTTGAGCCAATATTCCGACACAGCCATTGAATTTTTAATGATTTCGTTATATGCTTCCGTGCAAGGTGCAATATAGTTTAGCCATGGCATTATAACAGACGTAGACAAATTCTCATGTTCTAACGCATGATTATTTTCCCTCTTTTCCTCTTTCTGTTGGGCATATTTCTGCTCTTGAGATTGACCAATCAACGGCTGTGGCCCCTCCCCTGCTTGTCCTGACTCGTTTACAATAGAGGATATTTTTTCTTTTGCTATATGACCTAGCCTCTGAGCATTTAGTGCAGAAATACCAGGCGAAGGATTGATTGAACCTAGGCTGTCAAGATCCAAAGACTCCTCTTGCTGAACATGGGATACTGCTTCAGCAATGTTACCTGATTCTTTCATTGTATCACCTTTTGAATAGTCTAAAACTTCTGGAATGGTCTGATTTGCTTTGGTCACATTATTATGAGACGGTTTAGTTGCCTGGTGAACATGCTGTGGCATGTTAGAATTGTTGTCATTAGCTCTTTCGTTGGGCTTAACGATCTTATCGGCGTTATTATTATCAGTATTATAATTCCTAGTAGCGTGCTTCACCTTTTTCTTATAATTTTTCTTATGCTTTATCATTCCAATCAAGTGGCGTTTGCAAGTAATATAAGGATTATAGATCGTTGACAACAGCGATTTCTCAAGACAAGCAGTTGCAATCTGTAGCCCACTGTAATGAAAAATGAGTTATTTTTTATGTATGTGGCTCTTTAGCTATCCTCTTTCAATAATGCATGAAATATCGATTGCTTTACGTCAATTTTAGTTAAGAGACCTTTCTTCACTATTGGAACTCTACGAACATCTTTGACTAAATGGATTTCCTTATACGCTTTCTCATATTCGTGAATGAAATTATGCGCTGCAGCTTTCTTTGTATCTTGATGCTGCTCATACCAATCAATGTTAATGACATGTCTATTAGACATATTGACCATTTTTTGCATCACATCCTTGATTTCAGACGGGAGTATATGGAGGAGAACTTCAGATGCTATTACGAGATCATATTTATTTTCCATTTCAAGGGATTGAATGTTTGAAACGATAAATCTTAAGTCTACTTTTCCTTTCGAGAATGGGGGATATTTGACATATTCCTTTGCATTTTCTATCTGATCGTGTGATAGGTCTACGGCAGTATATTCCGTGATACTCGGAAAATTTAGTAGCATTAATTTAGTTATCCGCCCAAATCCACATCCTAATTCTAAAACAGTACTAAACGGCGGGACGACACCTTTCAGGTAATCAATCAGCATTTTTTCTTGTAATTCAAATTTTTTGTTGTACCTGAACTGCTTCTTGTAGGTTTTTCCGTGTTCAATCCAATATTCGTTGGGATCGTATGACATAAAATGTAGCAGAATAAACAAAGCCTTTCTCTTATACCTTTAATTTACAATATCGCTCTATACATTTCCTTCAGATCCTTGGTCGTACACATCATAATGCCAATCTAATGCCTGGTGGCTGTGCTTATTATTGCACGCTTAGTACCATTGCAAAGGTGACGCGAGTAGTCAGCTATTTAAATAATTGCGAGAGTATATTATTGTGATGTCAAATGCAGGAGAGATCAATACAAGGTCCTTTTTGACCATGCAGGTTTCAAATATACTGCATCCAAACGTGGCGATATTAGATCAATTTCAAACTACTTCTGATGCGATTAAACTTATGAAAGATCGTTCGGTCCGCTCGGTCCTTGTTACAGACACAAAAAAAGAGGTTATAGGCTTGGTCTCAAAAACCGATATTCTTTATAGGGTACTTGCTTTGCACAAGTCACCGGCTCGAGTGACATTAGAAGAGATAATGACTACACCAATAATATCTATTCCTCCAAGTATGTCTGTTGCTGATGCTCTCTCTGTCATGGAAAAGCATGTTATCCGGCAAGTCGCCGTAAGTTCAGGCAACAAAGTCTATGGGCTGATCAGTAGGGATGATATCATTGTCAAAATGGAGAAAGCACTTGTAGAAACAGTAAACGCGTTCAAAGTAGAATCTCCATTGTGCGTTATGAGTCCTTTTGCGTCAACCTCTCTTACCGAGAAAAAGTCAACGCTAATTTGTCCGCATTGCAACAATGAATTCCATGATAAAGAAATATTAGCTAACCATGTAAAGGCAATCCATTCGATATCTACTGGGGACATCGAATCGAATTCGACAAGAGATAAGACTTAGCTTTGAAGAGTTCATCGTGGCAAGGCTTTTAGATAGCCGGTATATTGAACAGCATCATTAATGACTATAAAGGCTAGTTATCGAGATCCGGTGCAATTATTAACACCAAGGTATTGGCTATATTTTTTTAATAAGATAGCTGAGGTCAAGACATAATTATAAGGCCATGATTTAGCAGCTAACGTAATTGGTGATCAGCCATAGTCAGAATAATATTAACTTGCTGATGGGAAAATTAGATCTCGCCATATTTTTTTATCTGACAAGTTCGGTAGAATCTGGATTTAAAAAGAAGCAGCACAATTTATTAAATCATATAAACCCTTATCATCTTTGATTTTTTCCGATAGAAATACCTTTTTGTTTTTTTTTGTATTTGTGGCGATCGAGTTGTAAGCATGTTATTTATATTATACTGTAGGATTGCTGAAAATAGGTATGGAGTACTAAACACTTCATTATACTATAACATTATTGTATCATGGAATCGTAATAGATATTATCTAAATGCAAAATAGTCTTACTATGGAACCGCGAGAAAAGACACAATCCCTAAAGGAAATTTCGCCAATATGGGCAGCCAAATTAGAGCAAAAGCGATTGCCATTTCCATTATCCTTCACGTGGTTCAAATGGTATTTCGAATTGGATTCGCCTTCAAAATGTATAGTCGGAGAAGCATATGGCTTTTCTTCAGTTTATGAAGACAAATGCGAAAAATGTAATAGACTTGGCTGGAGTTTTGGTAGTTCTTTTCTCTTACGCTCGCAGTCAAGAATCGAAAAAGACAAGGAGTCGTTTGTTAAGCATTGGAATAAGATACACGCAAGAGCAGTCTCCTGCTAAATATGATACAAGCCTCTTTCCATTTATTCTCTTCCTTCTCTATCGTTTTTTTCTCTATTCCCTCTTCCCTGGTGAGAACCCCCTTTTTCGCTCTCCCTCCGAACGCCTGGCCAGCGATTGCAGAAACTCAGTAATAGTTTCTCCTAATATCCTAGCGACTTTCCATCTACCTATTTCAGATTCTACTAAGTAGTTAGAATGTCGAACCACAAAGAATACTTCTTATTAGATCCCAGGATGATAATTATAAAATGCTCGACTTCACTGTTTTTGTTAAACAAATATTGGCTGTTGCAGGGACAGACCAATTTATTGGTAGGCTATTTTCTGGGGGTTCAAGATCATCTTCTGATTTCATAGTGCAAGACTTTGCTGTAATAATGATAGTAGCTGCAATAATGCTAGTTATAACTTACAAGTTGAAGCAACCGATGGTAATAGGTTACATATTGGCTGGAATAGTAATCGGACCTCATACTCCCCCATTTAGTTTAATACATAACATTGACACAGTAAACGTCTTCGCTGAGTTAGGCATCATAATGTTACTCTTTGTAATCGGTACTGAATTTCCAATAGCAAAGCTCAGATCCGTCGGTAGAATTTCCATTATAGTGGCGTCGGCTGAAACTATAGGAACTCTAACTATCTCATTTTTGGTTGCCCAGGCTTTACGATTTTCATTCTTTGATTCTATGTTCCTTGGATTGGCTATGTCCGTGACGAGCACAGTTGTAACAGTTAGAATTCTTGAAGAACTCAAGTTGATTCAAGATAGATCATCTATACTGCTGCTTGGAATCTCTATTATTGAAGATATTATTGCTATCACTGCGCTTGGTGTCTTTCAATCAATTGCAGCAGATGCTGGCGGTGAAGTATCAATATTACATATAACATTTTCCATAGCGATTGTAGCAGCGTTCGTAGGTAGTTTGCTAATATTTGGATCTAAATTTATTCCAAATATCATAGATAAAGTTGGTAAGACAAACGACTACGCTATGCTACTGGTTGTAATCCTTGGATTAGCATTTGGATTATCATTTGTAGCAAAGGGACTAGGACTGTCTGTTGCTACAGGTGCCTTTTTGGCGGGTGTAATTGTAGCTGAATCTAAAAGTGCTGCCATAGCGAAAGTACTTACTATACCCCTAAGAGATGTCTTTGCCGCGTTGTTCTTTATCTCCATAGGCGCATTGATGGACATTTATGTTATTCCTTCGTTTATTGTTCCAGCAATGATACTCATTCTAACCTCTTTTGCTTCAAAATTCCTGATAATCACAGGTATTTTGGTCAGGTCAAAATATGATGCAATTACAGCAATAAGAACAGGGTTTGGAATGTCTTCGGCCAGAGGAGAGTTATCTCTAGTAGTAGTTAAAGGAGGCCTAGACGTAGGTGCTATTTCCTCCTCTATTTTTCCTATTGTGGGGGTTGTAACAATCATAACAACCTTTATGGCTCCATATATCCTCAGATTTGGAAGTAAACTTAAGCTCCCAACATCTTTAGAATCATCTTCCTCCACTAACATAAACTCAGATGGCGATGACACCGATTATGAAAATAAACCGTGATTATTGAACGATAACAAATTGCTACCAAGACAGATTCTGCCGACTACATTGAAAAAACTGACCTTAATTTGAGCAATTAGAGCATATCAGACGAAGTCTAAAATTATTAAACAATAACTCAAATAGAGAAAAAAGGTGCATTTTGGTATAGCCCTTCAGTTCGAGATCGCTTTTGAAATTTAATCTACTTGATAGGTCGTGCTTGCATTCATCGCGCCTCATTGCCAAAAGCCGACCGTCTCTACACCTTTCCTTTTAATAGCAACAGAACATGAATACGTCTCGAATAATGGTCATTTCTGAAAAGCAATTTTATTAGGATCTGTCAGTCCTAATAATGCATCTGGATTTCTCTAAATTCCCTATAGCTACTACAGTCCTTGTTATCGCTAATGCTGCAATTTTTGCGATAGGATTGTTGTCACATGCACAAGCGCTTATTATACAACACTATGGTTTTGTTCCTGATGCTCTTTTTCATAATAAAATCATCAATAACCTGGCTACAGGGAATAACGAACCACCGAATTCAATATCACATCAGACACAAACTACAATCACAGGTTTATTACTATATTCGCTAATAAGGTTATTTTCTTCGATGTTCATACATGCCAGTATTGCTCATCTTGGTTTCAACCTGTTAGCTCTAGTCTACCTAGGAGTCTATGCGGAGAGATCTATTGGAATTTCTAGATACGTCCTGGTTTATTTTATGGCAGGAATAACAGCAGCTCTATTTCATGGCATAATTGCCTCCTACATCCTTGGTACAGGTCATGCTATTCTAATAGGGGCCTCGGGTGCAATATCAGGTGTGTTAGGAATAGCAGCCGCCGTAGGCAATACTAGGGCATATTATTGGCTTGTATTTCAGATCATTTTTGCGGTAGTCGGCTCTGTCACTTCTATCCCAATCGCCTTTGCTGCACATATTGGTGGCTTCATTGCAGGGCTAGCTCTGACACTATTACTGATAAAGATGGAACGCAAGAGTAGAATGAAATATCGGACGACTGCGGGCGACAACGGTTATGATATGTGGAGATGAGCGATATTCAACTTTTAACTTCTTAAAGGAGAACTAAAATTGCATAGATTGGCTTTGTTATATCCTCAGCTGGAAGTGAAGAAATGTTCTCCTTTGATTTGTCTTCATTTTATTCCCAAGTTTTTGCAGATTCTAAATCCATCTAATATATAGAGTAGCCAGATAATATAACATTATGAAAAATCTTGAACCAAATCAATTTGATGAATTACTGTTTGCGGGAGAAAGGGCTCTGGTTATGTTTTATGCAGATTGGTGCCCTTTTTGTCAAGGTTTCAAACCATTATTTGAATCTGCTGCAAAAACGTATTCTGATTATAAACTATACGGCGCTAAGATTAATGATGATGACAATCCATTGTGGGATAGATTCTCGATAAGCTCTGTCCCTTGTCTAATTGCTTTTGACAGAGGTGGGATTATATCAAGAAGGGATGCTAAAATGGGGATAGGCCTAAAGAAATCAGATCTTGATTCTATACTAACAGAAAGTATACGTATCTAAGGTATCGCACATAGTCCTTGTAGCTTGCAATTACCTTTCTAATAAGAAATAGGAGTTTTCTGTTAACTAGGGCATAACATCGCGACTGAGGATCATGGAAGGGAGGGATAGAAGATATTAATAGCATCTAGGCCAATTCGAAACAGGCTATACTGTTTAAAAAAAAGGAAAGTTATTTCTTCTGTTCACTCTAAGTTAAGGCATCTCTAACTTTTACTTTGGCCTTGTTAATGTTTTCCGAGCTAGGCTTACCTTCTGCGTGATCCTTCTCAGTCTTCATCTTTGCTTCAAAATCCTGGCTTGTGTTTTTTACCTTTTTTGCAATGTCGGTCATTCTGGTACAATTTTGGTTGACATAGTTTATTATCCTTTCAGCAGAAATGTCATTATCTAAGTAAGCGATTTAAAACATACGAAAATTTTTCTAGTACAATGCGTGGCATTCTGATGACTATTGTTGGTAATGACTCTAGCTATTCTCGTTAAACGCGCTACAACGTCCGTTCGGCCTATTTGTCAAAGCCTCCTACAATCGTATTACCCCTATCTCCCTAAATGATTCGAAATTCTTTTCCATCAAAGGCGTAAGAAAGTATATCGTGCCATATGATTCCTTATTATCTGTTATAATAAGTCCATTTTTTGATAAAACATCAAGATGATGAACAATCGTTTTATAATCAAGTATTAATTCTGAGGCGATTTGATTAGGATTTGAAGGACGTGAACTGAAAAGATCCAGAATCTTAGCTCTATTGACACCACCTCTGGTACTGCTAATCAGGTACCAAAGCAACCGCTTAAAGCGTGGATCAAAATATCCCCTTCCAGCATTGTTATCTACATTGGTACCAGTCCCAGCAGCCATTATCTTTCCAAATAATCCTATTGTAAGAACAAGAGCAGGAAAGGAAGGAAAGACCAACCCAAAAGCATAAGACAAGAATGAATCTGTGTATAAATATAAATTTGTGCGGATATGTACTTTGTAAACATTCAAATCTGTAGTATGTCAGAAAGAAGCGGCTAAGATAAACAATTTATAAACTGATTGGATTCCTCGAGAATCTAATTTTTAGAAACAATAGGATTACATTTAAGATGACACCGACGGAATTGCCTCCGGCAATAACTACATCTTTCTTACCTATACCATAAACTACCCATAGCGCTAACCCCGATATCAGTGCGATGATCAGCCAGATAGATACATCATCAGTTCTCTTGGTCTTGATCGCTTTGATGATTTGGGGTACGGTACTAGAAACTGCGAATAGCGTCGCTAGTATCCCAATAATGGTTATTGAGACATCGGTCATTAGTACCTGACGTCTTATAAGTGAGGGTAATTTATTATAAGATTAATTATCGATTGGTCTAAAAAAAATTAAGGATACAAGAACTGGAATTAAATAAGAGCTCAAAGAATAAAATAAATTCAAATATAATAATGCATCCTGTGATGTGTAGCAAGTTGAATCTCACTATCAAATGCCATTCCACAGTGTGGACAATGATAAATTCCAAGTCGTTCTGCGTGTGCCTTTTTTATAACCATAAGCATATCTTTTTCCTGAGTGTCTTCTATTACTACATAGTCCCTTATTCTATTTCTTATAAGAGCATCTTTTAGTTTCTGTTTTATTTTTAGGACATCATCTTCAGTCTGCCATGTGACGGTAGAATCGGTAATATTATTGGGTATTCTGTAGATGTCGTTACTTTTAAGATCGTTGCCATTTGTTGCTGCTGGAGGGTTTAGATCCATCATATTTAGAATGATAGATTTGATGTTGATGGGAAGGTTTGAAATATTTAATCTGATAACCACAGCAGAGAAGAAATAGTCTTGGTGTATTATTAACCGTATTGCTATGAGAGAGATATCATAGCCGTATTGTTTTTGAAAAATCCGGGCCAATAATCCCCAGCGTTTAAACGCGCTAGCGCATCCTTAGATTACAATATTCGACTAACGATCTACAACTTTACTACTGACTGATCGGTATTACTCCCCAAGAATGATTATGCCAAACAGATTTAATATGTTTATACACTATTACCCGCCACACCCATTTGAAACAATCAAAGATCTGGCTAGTACTAGTGGTTCTCTGGGTCATTAATGGATCCAGCTTTCTTGCCATCAAAGTATCTATAGACACTATCCCTCCACTATTTAGCGCCGGGATTAGGTTCGCATTGTCAGGAGCGGCACTATTTATCGTGTACCTTCTAAGAAATCGTGCTACCCACCAGCATGGTGAACACATTGGAGTACAACAATGGAAGGATACTTTGGTATTAGGAGTTTCGTTATTTGTAGGCGGACAAGGATTACTGGTATGGGGGACACAATATCTTTCTTCCGGAATAACTGGGTTGTTGAATTCTACAATTCCACTCTGGGTTGCTCTAATTTCGATGCTTGTATTTAGAAAGCATCTGACAAAAAAGATGATAACTGGGTTATTGGCCGGATTTGGAGGCCTCATGCTGCTGATTGCACCTTCTTTAGGAAATGGTACCCTAAGCCCCGTTGGGACCGCTGCCCTCATAACTAGCTCAATAGCGTGGGCAGTTGGGTCGCTCTATTCTAACAAAGCTCATCTACCTATTAGCATTTTAGCATCTTCAGGGATGTTACTTCTTGTTGGAGGATTAATGCTCCTTGTTCCCAGTTTTGTCTTACGCGAATTTGATGCTGTTAGATTATCGCAAATTTCAACTGCTTCGACTATTGCACTTTTATATCTAATCATTGTGACTTCGATGATAGGATTCACAGATTTCTACTGGCTTGTCAGAATGACTACGGCAGCATTAGCCAATACCTTTGCATACGTGAGCCCCGTGATAGCAGTATTTCTAGGATGGGCAATACTTAAAGAACCTATTACTTCGCTTACAGTGGTCGCAATGAGTGTGATTTTGATAGGTGTAGCATTGATGGTTACAACCCCTAGTAAAAGTAAGAGCAAGAATAAACCAATTCTTAAGAATTAAGAAGCTCACTAAGAGATGGGGCCAAAGAACACACCTTTGATCAACTTAATGGCATTATTAGATAATAAAGGGGTGGCATGATAAATGCAACAAATTAGAAAGGCAAAACTTCAATGGCAAGACAAAGGAATGTATATTTGACAGCGGAAGAGATTCTAAGAGTGCAAGCATTGCTTTGCAGCATGACACGGCTTAAGTAAGTCATATGACGTCGCATGAACGGAAAGACACGTGGGGAAGTGGGGCCAACTATGAATCCTACGTAGGGCGGTGGAGCAGGCTAGTCGCTCGCCAGTTTCTGACCTGGCTTGACGTTCCATCAGGCGCTAAGTGGTTAGACGTTGGATGTGGGACAGGTGCCCTCAGCCAAACCATCCTTGGTTCTGCGTTTCCGCACGCAGTGTTGGGAATTGACTCTTCGGAAGAATATATTGAGTTTGCTCGCGAGCAGATCCAGGATCCTCGTGTAGCATTTCGTCTGGGAGATGCACAAGCACTCCCAGTTCAGTCATCCGCCTATGATGCAGTCGTCTCTGGACTAGTGCTCAATTTTTTTCCTCGACCAAATCAAGCGCTAAGTGAGATGATTAGAGCTGTGCGTATTGGTGGAACTGTTGCAGCATATGTGTGGGATTACGCAGGCCAGATGCAACTTATGCGCTACTTCTGGGATGCTGCTGTGGCGCTTGACGGGGCAGTATCCTCTTTAGATGAAGGTCAACGCTTCCCTCTATGTCAACCAGAGCCCCTAAGACAACTGTTTCAGACTTCCCAGCTAGGAAAGGTGGAGGTCCACTTAATCGACGTTGCCACCAACTTCCGCGATTTAGACGATTACTGGTCCCCATTTCTAGGTGGCCAAGGTCCTGCTCCTGGCTATACCATGTCGCTTTCTGAAGAACGAAGAGTTGCTCTGCGAGAACGCATTAGGCTGACACTTCCCGCCGCTCCTGATGGATCGATTCATCTCGTCGCTCGTGCCTGGGCCGTCCATGGAGTGCGTAAGAATTAGAAGAATAATTAAAGAGATAGCGATTTTACAATGAGGTAGTCGAGTGGGAAGGCATACGTATTCTACAACTATAAAGAAATGTCATAGTATGTTTATGCCTTACAAAATACTTTTTTAGAACTAAACAATGAAGATAAAATAGTAACCTAGACTATTCCTTTGACTTATTTAGCAAATGGTTGTACGCTAAATATGACTAGGGATATTACGATGAAGCGCACTGGCTATCCGCTATCATTAATATGGGTTCTGCGCATGAGAGCGATTGAGAAAAAGAATCATGACAAAAATATAAAAACGACCAAAAATGACAAATTAGTTGAAAGGCATGGCTGTGACATTGTATTGGGTAGTAACCTAAAGAGGAAGAAAATGATGAAATAGAAGATAAGATGTTTACGCTCCTTAAAATAAAGACCATCTATATACTTACTAATTGATGTTATTGAGGGCGGCTGGGAACTCGTGACTTTAACAAATGAAGTAGAATTTGACCTGCCATCTGGAAGCGCCCCATGCCGTTTTGTATTCTAGATCTTTTCTTTTAATCCTACATTTAGAATGTTCCGGCCAGCTTCTCCCATTTCTCTTCGTCTTCAACCTCATCTTTCAATAGATCTTCAAAGATCTCATGTGTTACTTGGTCCGTATTCCTATATTTTTCACTCATCTTGCTATATGCGTCTATAGCACATGCTTCTGCCTCAAGTACATCTTGGATGACTTGCGTTAAGTTCGTCGAGTCGCTCGGCGGTTGTTTATAACCACATCCCGATGTTTCAACAAGTTTGGCCGGATGCATAACAGGTGTCCCTCCAAGTTGGATAATTCTATTTGCAATTAGTTCAGCATGAGAAAGCTCGTCCGCAGACTGCTGGATAAGGACCCCTCGTAACGTATCTGCATCCATTCCTCTAATCCATTGAGCTGTAAGCCAGTACTGGTAATGAGCCAGCCATTCGTCAGCGTATGCCTTGTTTAAGTCAGCTGTAACATCCTCAAGTTTAGCTTTTACTATTTCTTTACCTTTTCTTCCCACTTAATATATCACTAAAGATAATTCGCTTATATCGCAATTAAATGTTGTATCGAAAACACTTTAAAAATAATCTCCTCAAATTAGAGTGGACTGATTCCTACTTTTTTCAATGACGACTGATGTCTTTAGCTGTAAGTAGACCCACCCTATCACGTCCTGGCACAAAGTTGTCGCGTTATGAGATGAAAACTTTGCAATATCGAGGCAACGCAACTTATTTTTCATTTTGTAAAATTGGATTAAAAACGTATGAACGGCGTGAATCAGCCGTACAGTTGCCTGAAAATGAGGTCTCAGTGTTCGACAATAAGCATCCCAAGACGACATACATGAGCCAATAAAATCAAGTCCGAGTTCTTAAGCTAAAACAATATTGGTTCCGAACACTATGAGGGGCTCATCAAATTTATTTGTGAAATTAATGCGACCAACATCTGATTATCGCTTTCCTTTAACGCTTAAGTTATAGTGGGCTTGTAAATAGTATAGACGAGGAGAATAATGATAAAACTTGGCCCCTATTCTTATAGCACTTCTTGCAATAGGAATAAACATCCCGTTGATGCTTATGATACTCGGCCTGCTTGTATTCCATAATTGGCACCTGGGTGAGCAGCCTTATACTTCAATGCTGATGTTTTTTGGATTTATTCCCTTGTCATTTGGGATAGGATTAATGTCAGTGGCGATAGAGGTAAGAAGGCAAGAGAAAAGAGAAAAAACTGGCTACAAATAAGAGACCTCGTTACAAAATACGATGTTGAATCATTTCACTTGATCTCCTAGCTGATTGAGAAGTATGCTTGAACTCGCAGCAACATTAATCCTAGTCTCCAATTCCTAACTAGCTGGGAAATACAATTAACTTCATCTAGCTCCATTTATTGCAACAAGTATTGCTTCAATTGATGAGATTGCTAAACTCGTTGTTCACAACTCGATAGCTTTAGTACACACTGCTCCAATTAGATTTAGAAAGATAATTCTCTATTTTCCTTGAGGCCTAAGATTAAAAATCGAGTCAGAATATAATTAGTCTAAGAATAAGCATGTTCTAATTTTATATATATGAGGAATGTGTATGAGCGCTCTGACATTTCAAAGCCTATTTTTAATGCAGGATACATACCAACCAATAGTAGTCGCTAACAAGGACAATTATCAGTTTACAAAACTGTAATGTCTCCATGTCAACCGTCAGTATGACCAACTTTTCTCCTCGGAACGCCATGCTCTTAAGATGTATCAACACTCCGTTCGCTTACAGGAGAAGGCTAGTCCTGATTTCAAATCCCTTCGACTTTAAATCAGGGGCATCGAACCCCCTTGTAGCATCCTCATCTATTTGGGAGGTGAATTAAAAAGGGCAAGGGTTGATTGCTAGTTCCGTTAAAAACCTGTTTATTGCAATGAATCGATGCCAGGTCTATTGGGTCATCCATTGAGATTACACACGCCCTAATGGTAGTGCCCTTGGAAATGTGATCACTTGCTAAGTTGATCTTGTAAGAAACTGGGCTGTGGTCTGGTACTTTGCTTATATCAAATAGCTTAGCACGGGCTATCGCGGGATCTTGTTTCCCGTCGTCGGATGCGTAAAATAAAAGCCAGTTACCTGTGCTATTCTGGACATTTTGTGCTATTATCTGAATGGGCAAGACTTGGGGAGTTGAGGAGTTTACGGCTGTGGATGTCGTCTCTTTTATAGTGGGATTACTTTGCACAGCTCCTGCAGGTAATTGCTTTGAGAATAGGACGAAAGCGCATAGCAGAGAAAAAATTATTGTTATTGCTATTACCTTCAATTCCAAAGGTCGTTGTGAATTGGAAGCAGCGTTGCACATGATGTACATGCACAGGTTAGCCATTGTCCAGCTATTTATATTCGTAGGTCAGAAAATTTATAGCGTCGTCCGAAAGAACAGATACCCATACTGCAGTTTTTTATTTCCTCTAGTTACTAATACTACTAGTGAGATCTAAGGTATAAAACTTAATTATATAGGAGCCTATCGTATGTTTCGGCTCGTAATTGAAAACTTCCTTGAACCTACCATTACATTACGGTCATGCCCCATCCTATATTTATTCAGCATTTAAGTACCACAAATACAGAGAGAGGAACAACTCGAAGCCCTGAAGAGATTGTAGATATACTCAAAGGCGTTGCTAAACTATAAGACTTCGCCCCAAGACACAACGGCCGCGGGCAGTAGAATTTGTTTTACGTTGATTTATGTCATTTACACATTCCTCTGCTATCGCATATCGATACCGAATAACATTTCAATCACATAGTTCGATTTGCACCATCTCTTTTACTAATCATCCCATCCAACTGATTTGATATTTGAAGGAAATGCAATCCTTTCTCTGTTGTCCTATAAGTTCTCGTTGCTTCTTGAAACTCTATCAGTCCTCCCTCGAGTGCTATGGTCAAGTAGCGCTCTAACTGAGTATGAGATAAAAATGCAGTATACATCACCTTCGTTTTGGTCGCGCCCTCGTTAGTACGAGCAGCAGTTTCCAGAATTAGGGCAATTATTTCGCTCCTGCTTCTATATTTCATACTACCTAGTATTCTTAGGAATAGATCTTATCATAATAAGTGTATGTCGCAATTAAGATATTTAACTTTTATACAATGTCAGGCAACCTATGGTTTATCAAAGGCTCAGAGTTAGATATGATATTTCGAGCATTGTTGTTAGCATTGGTCCCCTTGATGAGTGTGAAATATAATTAGTTATGTCATAGGGGTAGGTCTACTTATTCGATTTGCTAGAGTTCAATAAATTGCTATGGAACTTAACATAGGTTATATCGTTACGAATTTAGAAGTATGCAAATATGCTGAATTCCACAAATGGGCTGATAAATAATTTGCCAAATGTTCTCTTAGCTCATTTATTTAATTTGAAATGATTTCTTTATTTCCTGTACTTTCTTCTGCGTTGCTACTTCAAATCGAGGAATTATTGCGCCACATCACTTCCTACCTTTTAATTCTATATATCACGTATGTTACCTCGTCTTGTTGTTCCGGTTGCTGTCGATCCGTGTGATGACGATGGTAATGTTTTGCTAGCATTTCCTGTTCTTTCTCTATTCTCTCGACCTTTGGATGACATGAGTAGCAATAATGACACTTGAAGCAAGTATGAGGTGTTCTCTTGTTGCACTCGACACATTGACCATAAGACAGGCTATAGGTAGTAAGATACTCATGCATGGGTTGTGTATATTCTAAAAAGAAGTTAATAAAAACTAGAATACGTTAGCGGAAGGGAGGGATGGGGGACAAGCTGTGGTATCTGCATAAAGCATTTCACATTATTTAGTCATCAATATCAAGAAAACGGATTGATAGATGATTAAAAGGAGTTCCTGCGCCAGGGTATAATACTCAAAGTCGAGTACGACAACATAACAAAAATTGTGCCTTCGTATACCCCCTCTTAATTACTATTTTCGTCATCGCGATTATCGTCTTGAGATGTCCTGGTCCTCATTGGATGGCTTCAAATTTCTGAAACTGAAATATAGTGCTACATCATAAATAATTTTCAGTAAGCCGCCTAGTAAAAATGGTGCATACAAAAGCGACATAGATTGTGATATGTAGCCTGCAATAGATGGAGAAATAACTGCGCAACATTTCTAGAAGTGTTCGTTATTCCCGCCGCGGCTGTTCTCTCCTCTTCTCTGACTACAGACATTACGTAGGATTGCCGAGTAGGTACATCCATTTGTGATTGCGCCACTCTTGCAATATACAAGCCGATAGCAATAGGAAGGGTCGGCGCAAATGCTACAATTATAATCAGAATATTAGATGGTATATGACTAAAACCATCGTATTTATTAGACCTACCCTGTCTGCAACCTTGGATGCTATGACAAATGAAAAAGCTCTAAGAATTCCCGCTATGGAAAATATATAGGACAGAAGGATTAAGTCAGCCTGAAACTTTATGTAGAACCAAAAAGAGACTATGCTTTGAATAAGGAAGCCTCCTGCAAATGAATCAACCGCGAAAAGCCCCGAGAGTTTAGCGATAGTTATTTTTGAGTCTGTCGATAGACTGTGAGGACTGCATGTATACTGTTTCGGTATACTTTCTTTGTCCATTGACTCTTCTAGCTCTATTTTCTTTGAAAGAAAAAAGTAAATTCCCATGACTGTTAAACCTAGTATACTATATAGAAGAAAGAGTGGCTTGATGGCGTCAGTTGGATTTAGTTGAAATAGCTGCTGAAAAACGTTAGGTAATCCTGCAAGTAAGACACCTGGAGCCATGGCAATTGTCCCTACGATAAACTAGCAGTTAGCACTATGCCAACAAGAAATGAGTCTAGACCAACTAACCTAAGGTAAATTGCGAGAATTATGCTTAGGAATCCATATGAAAAGTTTCTCACTAACCTTGCAATTAAAATCAGTTTACCATCCTTAGAAATCCATTTAAAGTGTAGGATCTCGTAGCATTTCCTTAACATAATTCTTTTAAAGACACTTGATTAATAATAGATTTTATAAATTAAACTACCTTTTGTAAATCTAAGGTTAATGTTTATTTGTGCAGCTTATATTAAAAATGTTGATAAAGGAACATGAATACACTTGGCTTTCATTACTGCTTAGCCAATAAGAAATCTTGTGAGATTGTGTTTGCTTTTAATTTTTCCGTGACCTAAACACATTTATTTTAACCGACCTTCCCTGCGTAGTTCACTAAGAATTTTCATTAATGTATCATAATCTACGTTTATTTCATTTAGGATATAAGAGTGATCTACCTTTCCAGATCTCCTGATAAACTTTTCTACAATCTGTTTTTTCTTCTGGTATTCTCTATTTTGCAACAGATTATACAAAACCTATACCAAAATTATGTTTTTGTCCGCACGTAACAATATCCTATTACGCTAGCTCATTTGTTCTAGGAAACGAAATCTGTTATTCGATTACATGTTCTCCTATTTCTATGGATTTCACTTCCTTTTGGCATGGCTGCTAGAGATTCCCACAATTTGGAATTAGAAATGCGGATTTTCAAATTGATTAGTATGTACCTTAACGACTCTACCTTGTCAGCGCGCAATTTCTTATTGTGCTAGGCGAATATCCTATCCTGAACGAATTTCTCCTCAGCCAAGCCTTAACCCTGCCCCTAGTATCCTTTAAGTCGACTAACCCAGAAGAAAATGCTTAATAGTTTTGCATCTGGTGAACGTCACAATGGTCGTTGACACTATACGCACACTTAAGCTATTGGGAAAGTGGTCAGGTGAGCGAATTATAGGAAAGCGGCGTCCATTAATTGCAGTTTTTAGCCTAACCCACTATTGTAATTTTTATTGTCCTATGTGCCCATTTGGAGACCCGGATAAACAAAGCCAAATCAAAATTGCTAATAGAGATGATCTTTCTACTGATCAATGGAAACAGATCTTCGACAAGGCTTCCAAATATTGTGTTTGGTCTATAATAGAGGGAGGTGAACCTACTAGCCGTCAAGACTTTATGGAACTTGTCAGATATCTTTACGATATACACCTACCCGTTACCCTAATCACAAATTGTTCACTTTTACACACCATCGATCCAGAGGAACTCAAGAAATATATTCAGTTTATCACCTGCAGTATCGACTCTGTCTTCGAAGACTCATACTGCAAGGTACGTGGCGTATCTGCCCAAGTTTTTCGGAAAGTGATGGATAATCTTCATCTTTTAACCGAACACAAAGTTCCACATTATCTCAATAGTGTCATAACCAAATACAATACAGAGGAATTCATAAACCAAAGTTATTTTGATAAAGCAAAGGAACTTGGATCAGATGCTGTATCATTTACCTTTGTTGAAGATAGATCAGATGTTGAATATTCACTACTGCCAGATCGGCAAACTATGGTTCAAGTCTGTAAGGGCATACTAGATTACACGAAAAAGCATTCTTCTCCTCAGGTAATGATACCCTCTCAATACTTTGAGCAGATAATACAACATGGTAGAGCAATGTTTGATGAGTGCGGTGTATGGAAAAGCATCTTTGTTAATGGAAACGGAACAGTGTTAGTGCCCTGTTGGAAATTTAACAAACCTGAAAATACGTACGATCTACTAAATCAAGATATAGAAGAAATTTGGAATGCTCCTCAATGGGATATTGCACGGACCTGTCATGATTGTCAAGTCCTCGGTTGCATATGGTACTCGTCACAGCCAGTCACTACATTTGCTCGCAATTACATCAAAGGTTTATCAAAAATCATCCGTCAGCGAAAGCCTGAACTTATAGAGGAACTTGGCTAATCGCGACCTGATCAGCAGATCGGACTTTGTAATCCATGGATCTGAGCTTGTTAGGCTCAGTTGAGTGGTCATCAGAAGGTTCAAGAATTTCAGGAGTAGTTAATTATAGAGTTGGCATCCAACTATCTTTTATTGAGCCAACTGTCAGTTCGCGAAAATTATTTCGATAGGGCTCATTTCATTGACATGAGAAAAGCCCATCAACTCGTTTTGTCAAACTTCTTCTTCCTTCTCTTCCTCTTCCTCGTCTTCTTCTTCTAGTTCTTCCTGCTCACTGTCTTGAAACTCATGAGTTTCTTCTCTGATTTCTTCTTTTTCGGCTTCTTTAGCCATAAATACAATAAGAAGTCCTTAGTTATAGTTTTTTGTTATTATTACTGTTCTTTTATCGACCGTCTTTCGTTGATAGTTTCTAATTTGAAATAATTAACCATAGCCGTAACATTGTCATGCCTTGATTGCAATACAAACTAAGCCATAACTGAATTTTTTTTTATTTTACTCTTTCGAGATGAAGCTACCAATAATTCGAAAATGATGGTGACTACTTTTTAGGAATAATATTAGTTCTTGGCAAAGTTTTTCCCATCATATAGTAAATTTAAGAAAATTGGTGTTAATCCCTTTTCTTTATTTCGTAGTTGACTCTGAACATGGTCAAGATATCTTTCAAATTTTCACGAGAAGTAAACCGACATATCGTTATCCATTCTCTTCTTATATTTGCCATTATTTCACAAATAGATTCTTTATCTAGTATTTCTGTTTCAATGTCGTAACTGTACCTCAATTTTTCCTCAAGAGTATCTGCAAGCTCTTGAGATGCGCGTATTAAGAGTTTCTGCATTGCAATCGGTAAGAGCGATAGGCAGTAATCACGGTTAAAAATTGTTATGCTGAAATCTCCCAACCGGTTCATTCCGTCCTACATCGTTATCTATGTAGATTTCCAAAATTTTCAATGCATAATGGCGGGTTGTATTTAGTAATTGAACTAGGGCTGAACCCGCCTAGATACACTTCATAGTCTGGGTTGGAGTAGGCCAGATCTTCTAGACCTAAAGCAGTCATAGCTGATACGACGAGATACCGTATCTATAACACGCCGCTCCTTTTTTGTTTGAACTATTCTACTCGAAGTATACCTTTTGCGGGTATTATCTGGAGGTTTATATAAAGTCTCTGACATCAATGTGTGTAAATGAAATAATGTCTCACACATATTCCCCTGCGATATTGGTAATAATTATGGCTTTTTCCTTTCTTATTGTTCCGTTTTATTCAAGTAACAGATTGTCATATCTGCCTGAGCGAGCCTCAGGTTTGTTTTCTGATTTAAAAGACGATTTTCTTACGTATGAAGATCATGCTTTGGGAATAATAATACAATACCCGGCAGGTTGGATCAAGGAGGTAAGACTAGGTAATCTGGTTACATTTCTTCCTACCCTAGGAAGTAGCTCAAATACATATCCAGCAGCATTAGGAGTAAAAGTTCAGAATCTACACTCGCGAAACGTAACCCTTGGAACCGTTACAAAGGTACAGATCGAAAATTTAACTCAAAACCATCCTGATTTTGTTTTGCTTGAATCCACCTCAACGACACTTGCGAATAAGCCTAGCCATAAAATAGTGTTTACTGCAACAGATGCTGACGGACACCAACGTAGGGCAATGCAAGTCTGGATGGTAAATGTGGATAAGGCATATCTGATTACGTACAAGGCACTTCCCGACAAATATTCTGAATTCTTGCCTCTTGCTCAGAGGATGATTGACTCTTTTAAATTAAGAAAATGATATGCGTATGATTTTTCTCTGGTAAATCGCTCCCTCATAAAACTTCGTTTTCAGGATAGGATGTATAAGACTCAGGCTCAGTAAATCATCTGAAATCACCAACCATGCATTTCTAGTTGAGCCCCGTACACCGTTACAGCTGACACAAAGTAGGAAACTGAAATGGCCTTTAGTGGCTAAAATGATTTATTGCTATTGAAGATTAGTGTTTCTATTTAGCCATGATATAAGACTGAATTTAGTAAGACGCTATTTCTCGATTTGGTTGGCTATCATATTTCCCCATTCAGTCCAAGATCCGTCGTAGTTCTTTACATTGGTATAACCCAGCAAATATTTTAATACAAACCATGTATGTGATGACCGCTCCCCTATTCTACAGTACGTAATGACTTCCTTGTCCGGGAGTATCCCCTTTGGCTGGTAAAGATTCTCCAATTCTTGCACTGATTTGAATGTACCATCCTCATTGACAGCCTGGCTCCAAGGTATATTCGCGGCGCCGGGAATATGCCCTCCTCTCTGTGCATGCTCCGTTGGATACTCTGGAGGAGCTAGTACTTCTCCTGTAAATTCCTTGGGACTTCTGACGTCTACCATTACCACTCTGTCCTTAGCAGATAATGCCTCTTTTACTTCGTTAAGGAATACTCTAATACTGTTGTCAGGCTGGGAGGCTTTGAAGTTTCCTTTGGGATATTGCTGAACCTCTTTACTTATTGGTCTATCTTCTTCTAACCATTTTTTTCGGCCCCCGTTCATTAACCTTATATCTTTATAACCATAATACTTGAATACCCAAAATGCAAAAGCTGCAAACCAATTGTTAAAATCTCCATATAGTACAAGTATTGTGTCATTACTAACCCCTGATTTTTGCAACAAATTCTCGCAGGCTTCTTTACTTAATACGTTCCTGCTTATCGGATCGTTAATGTCCTGCTTCCAATCAAATAATACTGCCCCTGGTGCATGTCCTAAAGTGTAGTTAGATTTTGGATCATAATCTACTTCAGCTATACGAACCCTTGGATCGTTTAGGTGATCCTCTACCCATTGAGTATCAACTAAAACTTCGGGGTGTGCGTAAGATAATATAACTCACCTTGAAGTAATTGTAAATGCATCTTTATTAAATTTTTCAGTACCCTGTCCTACTCGCATACTCTTGAACTAATGGTTTGGGCAGTTAGACATCGGTTGATCGTAGAGTTCCGGCCATGCCTAGACTTGCTAACTGCTCCAGACAGTTCACGCTACAGATTTATGGCATGCTAACGAAAATATAACTAGACAACATTTTAACTTGATGGACTTATAAACCTCCTCATGGCAAACAGACTCAAACAGCTACCGATATACTTTTTGGATGATCCAGATACTACCAACAAAAGACTCCTAGGAAATAAGGGTGCCGGTCTAGCTGAGATGACTAGGATGGGTCTTCCAGTTCCTCCTGGCTTTATTATCACGACAGACATTTGTGCAAAATATTACGAAGCAGGAAAACGTCTTCCAGACGGACTTATGGATGAGGTGCGCGCATCAATGAATCGTCTAGAGTCTTTGACTGGAAAAAAATTTGGAGACGCTGCTAATCCTCTTCTTATTTCTGTACGCTCTGGTGCTCCTGTTTCAATGCCTGGAATGCTTGACACGATCTTGAATTTAGGCCTAAGCCCCGATACTGTTTTTGGCCTGAGCAAAAGGAGTAATGATACTAGGTTTGCATTAGATGCATATCGAAGGTTTTTACAGATGTTTGGGACAATGGTTCTTGGCATTGATATATCTGTTTTTGAAAAGATCTTCTCTGAGTTAGTGAGTAGCAAAGAAGACGATCCTGTGCGGCTTGCTCTGTTATACAAATCTATATGCGAACAAAAAACTGGTAAGAAATTTACAGTAGATCCTTACAGACAGCTTGAATTAGCAATAGCTGCAGTATTTAAATCATGGTCAGGAAGGCGTGCCGTCGAATATCGACGACACTATGCCATCACACCAGAAATGGCTAATGGAACAGCAGCGGTAGTAGTGGCAATGGTTTTCGGCAACATGGGTGATGAGAGTGCTACTGGTGTCGTATTCACAAGAAATCCTGAAACTGGAGAAAAAAACTTGTATGGTGAATATCTTTTGAATGCACAAGGGGAAGATGTTGTATCAGGAAAGAATATACCCAAACAAATTGACCTGCTTAGCAAAGAATTACCAAAAGTTGACAGAGAGCTACGAAGCATGACACTGAAGCTAGAAAATCATTTTAGGGAACCTCAAGACATAGAATTTACCGTAGAAAAAGGAAAATTATATCTTTTACAAACTCGCCCGGCAAAAATGAATGCAATAGCTAGTGTTAAAACCTCAGTTGAGATGTTTCATGAAGGACTTATCGACAGGTCAACCGCAATTTCAAGGATCGATCCCGACGGTCTAGAACAGATACTCTACCCGAGAATAGACTATCATGGTATGAACCATCGGCCTATTGCTACAGGAATCGGTGCATCACCAGGTACTGCTAGTGGGACTGTTATTTTTGATGTAACAAAAGCTGAATCGTTAGGCAAAAATGGTGCAAAAATAATTTTAGTTAGAGAAGAGACTCGACCCGAGGATGTACCTGCGTTCTTCCATTCTGTAGGAATTTTGACTAGTAGAGGAGGGAGGACGTCTCACGCGGCCGTAGTCGCCCGAGGAATGGGAAAGCCGTGCGTAGTAGGTTGTTCGCAAATAGAAATTGAGGAGAATGCAGGTAGATTCAACGTTGACGACAAGCATATCGTCACCGAGGGACAGAAAATCACTATAGACGGTACAACTGGCAAAATATTTGTTGGAGAACTTGGAACAAAGGAAGCAGAAATCACAAAGGAGTTCAAGGAATTACTTGGGTGGGCTGCAGAGGTAAAAAATATAAAAATTCGTGCTAATGCAGATGACCCAAATACAGCAGGGCTTGCGAGAAAATTTGGTGCAGAGGGAATTGGTCTTTGCCGTACAGAGAGAATGTTCAACCAACATGATCGCATAGAGCTTTTCGTAAAGATGATAATGGCTGATAATGAATTTGAGAGGAGAACCGCGTTAGTCCAGCTTGAACATCTTCAACAATCTGATTTCAAGGCGATCTTGAAGGAAATGCACGGACTTCCAGTAACAATACGTCTACTGGACCCTCCTCTTCACGAATTCTTACCAAAAGAACAAGATTTGGTACAGCAGTTGTTCGAACTTAGGACAAGAGGCCAAGACCAAAAGATAGAAACATTGCACAAAGAAAAAATTCTCAAGCGTGTGCATGAATTGTCCGAAATTAATCCCATGCTAGGTCATCGGGGAGTACGCCTAGGTTTATCGTTTCCAGAAATCTACGAAACTCAAATTCGTGCGATTTGTGAAGCCACTGCTGAGCTTACCACTAAGAACATTAGAGTCGAGCCACAGATCATGGTGCCTCAAGTAGGGTTGGTGGAAGAGGTATTAAGAGTCAGACAGATTTTTGAATCTGTTAAGAGAAGCGTAGAGCATAAACACAAGAAAAAACTTGAAATCAAGTTTGGAAGTATGATCGAGGTGGTTCGCTCATGCCTCATTACAGATGATATTGCTTCGAACCTTGATTTCATAAGCTTTGGGACGAATGATTTAACCCAAGCCACTTTTAGTTTCAGCAGAGAAGATATTGAAAGCAGATTCCTAGCTCTCTACATAGAAAAGGGAATTATAGCGTTTAATCCGTTTCAGACGTTGGATATACGGGGTGTAGGCAGCTTGATCAAAATGGCTATTAAACTTGCAAAACATGCAAATAGTCATATTGAGATCGGGATTTGTGGAGAACACGGAGGCGATCCCAGATCTATTGAATTTTGTAGTCAAATAGGGCTTGATTACGTGAGTGCATCACCCCATCGAATTCCTATTGCAATCTTGGCCGCAGCTCACTATGCAATTAAAACAAATTCACCAGGAATTGAACCTGAAAAAAATTAGCACTCAATATTAGCTCTTAATCTCAGCATGAAAAATTTGAGTGTCAAGATAAGAACCCTTTACTTCCCGTAATTTCCTTGTAAGCTTCCCAAAATTTATCACTAACGTAGTGTAAATTGTCAATAACATAGCCTTTTGTTTTCGTAATCGCCGCGTCACTATCCTCCATGGCTATACCTACTGATAGAGGCTTAGCATGAATCTGGTCTTTCACTATTACAATATCCCCCTTCGTAAAATGGTCGAATTTGGTTATCCCGGGCCTCATTACTTTGGCGCCATTACATACGAATTTGACAGCGCCCATGTCCACATATACCGCAGGAAAGTATTCCAATATCCTAGGCAAGCCTAGAAAGGGCAAGATAATTTTTTCATCTACCTGAACTGCAAGCATGTCTTCTGATTCCAGTATAAATCTACCTTGTTCTACTTCGTAGGCCTTGAAAGTTTTTATCTTAGGAACAACATGGTTGGGCCACTTTGAATGAATTACTTCAAGCAAGTCAGATGTATCTCTTTTGGAACGTACTGATATATTCAACTTATCTCGCCTATCTATAATTTATTGTCCCGTAATTTCAATTTAATAGACAAGCATATGACAAAATTCATTTCTACTAAGCGCTTTTTTACGTATCAATATCTAATGGCTCCTCAACTGAAGTTCTTGTTCTATTTTTGATCGGTGTATATTCGCATCCCATGGGCCCGCAATATTTACCGACGTATATAGCCTTAGGTCTATAAAGCGCTGGTTTAGGAGCTGCCTCTGCAAACTTCTCTTCTACGACATGTGAACTCCAACCTGCTACCCTTGAGATAGCAAAAATCGGTGTATTAAGATCAAGAGGAATATCAAGAGTATAGTAAAGCGAGGCACTGTACAAATCGACGTTAGGATAAATCTGAGGCTTATTGTTCTTCTGCATATAGTTTTTGGTTGCTTTTTCTACGCGCTCTGTAAGGTCAAACCATTTCGTTCCTCTCTCCGTGGCAAGCGATCTTGACAACCTTGCAAGTATCTCTGCACGAGGATCAGTTGTCCTATATACTGCGTGCCCCATACCCATTATCCTCCCGCCTTCTCGTAGTCTAGCTTCGACCCAATCTTCTACCTTCTCCGGCTCGCCTATCTCGAGCAGCATCTTCATCACCTGAATATTGGCACCACCGTGCAACTCGCCTGATAATGCACCAACGGCTCCTCCGATACTTGCATACATATGGGCTCTGGTCGATGCAATTTCTCTTGCTGCGAAAGTTGACGCATTAAAGCTATGCTCAGCATGAAGTATAAGACACATATCAAATATCTTTGCTTCTTGTTGGCTTGGTTCTTTGCCACGCAGCATATAGAGAAAGTTTCTAGCGTGTGACCCCTCTTCTAGAGGTTCTACAACGTTTTGAGATTTCCGAATCCGATTCCATGCTGCCACTAGGGTAGGAATCTTCGCAATAAGAACAATGGTGCGTCTGATATTCGCACTCTTGGTGTCATCCTCAATGTTTAGGTCATAATCGGGAAATGCAGCAACTGCAGACTGTAGTACATCCATAGGATGTGCCCTTTTGGGTCTGTATTTAAGGCTCTTGAGAATTGGATCCAGTAGATGCCGTGCTTCTTGCAAACGACGCGAAAAATCTGTCAATTCTTTACTGTTTGGCAGTTCTCCAAACAACAAAAGATAGGCTGTTTCTTCAAATGTGGAATGATTAACTAGGTCTAATATATCATAACCTCGATAAATCAGCTTTCCGTTCTCGCCATCTATTGAACAAATCTTAGTGTCTGCAACCTCAATATCTCTTAAGCCGATATTTCTTGCATCCATCAATATACTAATTTCATTGCTTTTTCTATATTAAAGTAATGCCTTACTAAAAAATTCGCTTTATAAAAGATCGACATACGTTTGAAAGATAATAAATTATCGTACTATGGCAAAAAAAGTTGTGGGCTGCCGTTTAATCCCTGCATTGGTAGGTCCTAAATTATTATTACTAGGATTAATGTCTGGTAGCATATATCTAGACGGGGTTTAGTTGCGGAGGTTTTTTCTAGCTCAACAGTAGCCTAGATAAAGATATAGAAGAATTGTGATATAAGGATATCAATAATTATTTACGTTACTAAATCAGAATTAAATATGAGAGTTAATTTCTTCCTCTTTCTTATCATTCAAAGAAAAGCATTCTACAAATATAAGGAGATAAAAGTATGTTATAGAGAATTATGAAGAACACTAACCAGACACTGGCCATCCTCCTCCTGATGGCTGTATTGTTCGCAGGCGGGCTGTCTCTTGTATCTATGCAGAAAGCAATGGCACAAGGAATGTCAGACGAACGAGACGGTAAGACCACACCTGACCAAAAGGACAACCCTGACAAGGACCAGAATGAAAGCAATAAGCCTGACGCTGAACCAAAAGAGAACGCACCGGTAAAGTGAACGTCACTATAAATCCCTATTAGCAGTAAGTACAGCAGGACTAAGTCTCACAACTGGTCCTTCTTGCACAAACCTAGGGTCTTAAGGTGCTTCTGTGTGGATGCGAGTCGCGTAGTCTAATAAGCTATGCACCTACCCCTTTTTTTGGGATCTTTTTTTGTGCCCACATGATTCATACTAACTTCCAGTGGGAACCACAATTATCCAGTAGATCTATTATATAAAAATGATAAATTTAGATACTACAATTCAAAGTTAAATAAAACACATCTAGATACTCAATTGGTAGAAGAATGTTTGAGCTAGACCGGCGCTTTTAATATGGTTTGTAACCTAGCGATCAAAAGTACTTGCATAAAATCACTTCACAGGAATTACAGATTGCGTTAAGCAACTTCAAAATCTTGTAACAGCTAATATTATATTACCTGCAAATACTCAGAGAGTGTGCAATTTCAATATGTTTCTCAGTTTATAGCGGACTTTATTAATAATGAGGTAAAGGAACGAAAATCTGAAGGAGTTGTAATTGGATTGAGCGGAGGACTAGATTCATCCGTAACAGCTTGTCTAGCCGTCAAAGCCCTCGGGGGTAGAAATGTTTTTGGATTAATTCTACCTGACTCCAAAAATATTTCTCCTAAAGCTGACATAGACGATGCCCTGCTGCTTGCGAAATTTATCGGAATAAAATATAAGATAATACGCATAAGCACGATAAAAAAAGAACTTTTGAAGCAATTCCCTAAAAATAAGTTAGCTCAAGGAAATCTTGCAGCTAGACTAAGAATGTCTATTTTGTATTATTATGCAGCTATTTTACGTCGCTTGGTTATAGGAACATCAGATAAAAGTGAACTGAAATTAGGATATTATACAAAGTACGGAGATAATGCTGTGGATCTTCTTCCGATAGCAGGTCTCTACAAGACAGAGGTTAGAAAGTTGGGTAGATTCTTGGCTATTCCGCCATCCATTCTTCAGAAGAAGAGCAGTGCTAGATTATGGAAGGGACACACGGCAGAAGGTGAAATAGGTATGCCTTATGAAGAAGTAGATGAGATACTGAAATTTTTAGATACAAATGCTCTAAATGGCTACAACAATAGAGATGCTATTAATAAATTGGGATTAAGCACACAGAAGATAAGTAGACTTGTGCAATTTATTGAAAAGAATAGGCATAAACAAGATTCACCACCGATTTGTGAAATACCTAATGAAAAATTAATCTCTGTTGACCAAATTTGATAATACTAGAGTTGTTAACAGTAAAATTGGAATTTGTTAAGTATCAACGTTAATGTAGTTTGTGTTCAATTTTTGTATATTCTGAAATGGTATATTGAAGTGATATGATAGTCATCCGGTGTATTGCTTCTTATCTAATGGTTTCGCCTTGCTACTACTTTTTTCAACGTCCTACTCTTATCAGTCTGTGGCTTCAAAGCAACATTCCTGCTTGTAAGGAGTCAGTAGTTATTTCTGAAAATAGATTTAACGGATTCAGCTACGACACAAATTGATTTTCATTAACATTAACAGTGCCAATCCATTTCCAACATCGAGCTGCAAACATATATCTAATAAATATCGGTAGATTGACAGGTAAGTAGCTCGAGACAGGTGCTATATGCCCCAGAAATCACCTATCGCCAGCACTCATCATATGACTTTTAAGTAAGTTTTGAAGTTCTCTTGTCAGAGATGGTTTTTGGCAGAGACATAAGGCTTAACAGAATTCTGAGGGATGGTAAGATGCTGTGCATTCCGATGGATCACGGTATTACAAATGGGCCTATGCGCGGTTTAGAAAACGTTCATGGTATGATTTACAAATGTGAAAATGCTGGCCTTACTTGTGTCTTAGTTAATAAAGGCGTTATAAAGTCAATGCCAAGACCCACAACTATAGGTCTAATAGCCCATTTATCTGCTAGCACTGCCGTAGGCCCTTCTCCTAACAGGAAGGTACTCATTGGAAGCGTCGAAGAGGTTATCCGCCTTGGCGCAGACGCAATTTCAGTCCACGTAAATATTGGGGATAAAGATGAGCCAGAGATGTTGCAGCAGTTGGGAATGGTCTCTGATAAATGTGATGAGTGGAGCATTCCTCTAATTGCTATGATGTACCCCCGAGGTGCAAACGTTAAAGATCCTTATGATCAACAAATTGTAGCACATGCTGCACGAATTGGTGCAGAGGCCGGAGCCGATATTATCAAAACCGTATATACTGGTCACATTGATTCCTTCAAAAAAGTTATAAAAAGTTGTCCAGTTCCTATTGTTATCGCAGGAGGCCCAAAAGCAAAAGTTGACAAAGATATCCTAAACATGTGCGCTGGGGCTATGGAAGCTGGTGCTATAGGTGTAACATTCGGGCGCAACATTTTTCAACACCGTAACCCTCCCTCGATTATACGAGCGTTATATAGGATAATAACGGGGAACAAGATTTCAGATGATGGAGTGAGATAATGAAAGAAAAGAGAGTAAAAGAGCTTATAATCAATCCCACTGTTTCAAGATCCGACATACCTCATTTTCTGTCTACGCTCAAAGGCATTACTACTCTAAATATTGATCCGACACTGGTCAAGGGAACAAATTTTAGAACGATGTCGGAATCTAAAGAGGCAGATATGGTAATATGTAAAACAATCGAAGAATTAAGAAAAGTGAAGTTAAGCGGAAAGCTTCCGGGATACTTCAAAAAGGTGTTAAGCAATAATGATATTGAAGACATTGGAAGAGCGTCTGAAGAAGGCGCAGAATTTGTTATTGTAGAAGCAGCTGACTGGAAGATCATTCCTTTAGAGAATATCATCGCTAGGCTACAAAAGTCTAAAACCAAAGTTTTCACTACTGCTAATAATTCCCAAGATGTCAGAACAATGTTTACGATTTTAGAGTTAGGAGTAGATGGCGTGATATTATCTGCAAATACCGAGTCAGAAATCAATGAGTCTAAGCAGTACTTCGACAATATCGCATTTCCCATTAAGCCTGCCAAAATTATAGAGGTAAGGGATGTGGGTACAGGCGAACGTGTCTGTGTGGATACCACTTCGATACTCGAAATGGGCGAAGGTCTACTTGTAGGAAGCAGATCAAACTTTATGTTCCTAGTTCATAATGAATCGGTAGGATCATCATTTACCTCGCCTAGACCTTTCAGAATAAACGCAGGAGCTGTGTACTGTTATACTATAGCGCCTGAGGAAAAAACTAAATACCTTTCTGAAATTGAATCTGGCAGCGAGGTGTTAATTGTCCATTCAAATGGTAATGCAAGACGTGTAACAGTTGGAAGATCGAAGATTGAAACACGCCCTTTAAGATTAATTAGAGCTGAAATTGATGGTGAGACAGGAACTGTAATTTTACAAAACGCTGAAACAATTAGACTCTTAACCAAGGAAGGTGCATTAATACCAGTAACTGAAGCCAAAGTAGGAGAACATATTCTTGCTTATTCAAAGCCTCAGTCAGGTAGACATTTCGGAATTGAAGTCGAAGAGTATGTGTTAGAAAAGTAAAATTTCGGATGCTATCGTTAAATAATCTTTATCGAAGAGTCGATTATTATAAAGTATTCCCAATATGGACGAATTCATTAAAGTCGATTAATGCTTATTCAGGAAAACATTATTGATCAACTGATTACAGGCGATTGTAAATTTGTATTATCTGAACTTCAAGAGAATTCAATACAACTGACAATTACTTCTCCTCCTTATCGAAACGCAATAGATTATGATATGCACGTCTCTGGGAATGGAGGCTATTATCGTGGCAGAACAACAGTCGAAACTGGTGATTATCTTAATGAGATGGTAAATGTCTTTAATGACAAGGTTTATCGAATAACCAAGGAGGGAGGTTATTGTTGTATAGTAATTGGTAACGAGGTTGTTAATGGAACGATTCTTCCGTTACCTCATATGCTATTGTCAAAACTTGTAAAACCATTCGGTAGTTGGAATCTCCATGAAGAGATTATCTGGCACAAAGTTACAGGTGGAACAAACAGATATGGGTCATTTGTGATAAATCCATACCCAAAATATTATAGAGCAAATATAATGCATGAATTTATTCTTGTTTTGAGAAAAGGAGATGTAAATAGCGGTAGAACACAACGAAAGGACATTCTTCCTGCAACTCATGAGGAATGGACAAAAGAGATCGCTAATTCCGTGTGGCATATAGCGCCTGTTCCTCCTGGCCATATACATCATCCCTGTCCGTTTCCCGAAGAGATTCCATATCGTCTAATGAAGCTCTATTCCTATGAAGGAGATACAGTTCTTGACCCATTCAATGGAAGTGGGCAAACTACCAAGGTAGCATATAACTTTGGACGACATTATGTTGGCATAGACGTATTAGGAGAATATACCGGACTTGCAACGTCCAGACTTAGCGAAGAGCAGCCACATATAAGACCTAATGCACTGATTGCCAATTGGAAAAAAATTCCATCTCATTATAGGACACACAATCATTAATGTTTATGTTTAATTATCTGTAACGGCCATATACTAGTTTAGAAATGGCAGCAGCTAGTACACCAAATGTCAAATCTCCGAAATCGTGTCGCTGCAATCTCTGCGGCAGAGTTTTTGATAGTTCGGCAGAATTAAATGCCCATCAGAGAATGGAACACGATGAGACCAGTCACCCTCCCGCAGGCGTAGGCTAATAGTGCTTCTTAAGCTAGATTCGGAAAGATAGCAGTTACGGAAAAGATTAAAGTGGTTAATGTGATGTAACTTCGAAAGTAAAGTATCTTGGTCAGAGTCTGTGTATCGATAGCCAATGAAAAGTTGAAAACATTATATGAGCAAATTAATCGAGCATTTGATTTTGGAGCTGACTACGTGGAAATTCGTTTTGATTTCTTTAAACTAGATGAACTTGAACAAGCCATGAGTATTGCAGAACCATTCAGGAAGAAGGCAGTTTTCACTCTAAGATCACCTAGAGAACAAGGCAGATTTAAATGGCCTAGACCTTTTAGAATCGCCTGGCTAAAAAGACTCGCAGCATTTAAACCAATGCTTCTTGACGTCGAGCTTCAGACTCTCAAAGACAATTGTGATTTGCTGGAATATTTACATGATGAGCATGCCAATCTCCTGGTTTCTTGGCACGACTTTAAAGCTACTCCTCCTTACAAAGAATTGTCATGCAAATTAGAGCAAATGGGTAGATATAGCAAGTATATTAAAATAATAACCACTGCGAAAAACTTGCAAGATACGCTAAGAATACTTGATTTGTATGACGAAGCCAACGGCTTAAATTTAATAGCTTTCGCGATGGGTGAAGTGGGAACTCTATCTAGGATCTTGTGCCCCATCACAGGAAATGCTCCATTTACATATGCTACACTTGAGAAGGCTATAGCTCCCGGGCAGCTAACATTAGAACAAATGAGAAAGTTATATTCTAGAATTGATGGTACTTCATTGGGCAAAGATCATGCGGAGCGAGGTTAAGACGTATTGCATAATCGGTGACCCAGTCAAGCACTCCCTGTCTCCTTCAATGCAGAACGCAGCATTTAATTTTCTTGGACTAAATTGCAGCTATTTATCGTTCAGAGTTCCAAGAGGAGAGCTTAAAGAATCAATAGAATCACTTAGAGCTGTTGGTTTCGCTGGCTTTAATGTAACAATACCTCATAAAGTAGACATCCTGAATTATCTTGATGAACTTGACCCTGTCGCTAAACTTGCAGGGGCAATAAACACTGTTAATAATATTCATGGAAGATTTAAGGGCTATAATACTGATGTGGCAGGCTTTATAGAACCCTTGCATACCCGCAATGTGAACTTTAATGGAATCAAAATTTTATTACTAGGAGCAGGAGGGTCTGCACGCGCTGTAATTGTGGCCTTACAGAATAAACAGATATCAAAAATAATAATTGCAACTCGAGGTCATGAGAAAGCAAGAGAGCTTGTAAAAATAGGTTCTTCAATGGGCCTTTCATGTGAAGCTGCTAGCATCGATTCTGCTCAGGACCTTGCCATTAGCTCAGATATGATAGTGAACACAACACCGCTTGGAATGAACGACGAACAAAGTATCATAGACCATGAGCACATAGCCAAAGGTACTGTCGTTTATGATATTGTCTACAGGCCAATACTCACAAATCTGCTTGAGAATGCAAAGTATGCTGGTGCTAATATTGTGTATGGGTATGAAATGCTTTTACAACAAGGTGCAAAGTCCTTTGAGATTTGGACTGGGATGCGTGCTCCGCTAGAGGCGATGAGAAAAGCGCTCTTTGGTCTATTTGGTGAACCGGGTTGAAGAATAAAGTCAGGGCAACAATGCATGGTGCAATTTCTATAGTCAATGCAATTGCAACCGGTAATGGCGCAGCACTTGGTATTTCTCTTAAGGTAACCGCGGATGTGGATATCACCGATGGAAGTGGTATAAAGATTCTAACAATGGACGAAAATAACCTGATAAGGCGCATAGTTTACAATATACTTCCAAAGCAGATAATCTCGGAAAATTCTGTAAACGTTAGCATCAAATCAGAAATTCCTGTTTCTTTCGGACTGAAAAGCTCTAGCGCAGTGTCTAATGCTGTTTCACTTGCATGTTGGAAACTTATCACCGACGAAATAGACGATGAAGTAGTTCTTGAATCTGCTGTAAGGGCATCCCTAGATGCGAAGGTCTCTGTCACTGGAGCTTACGATGATTCAACTGCTTGTTATTTTGGTGGATTCGTAATCACTAATAACTATGCCCGCAAATTAATTCGACGTGAAAGGGCCCCAAAGAATCTTTACGCTATAATATTTCTGCCGGCTAATTCATTTAGAGGAAATATAAATCAGCTGAGCATAATCTCTGACCTTTTTTTTGATGCTTTTAAATTAGCCGAGGGTGGGGAATATTTGAAAGCGATGAAACTGAATGGAGTCATTGTTTCTGCTGCACTGTCAGCAAAATACGAACCTGCACTAGCGGCCCTGCAAAAGGGTGCATTGTCAGCAAGTATATCTGGTAATGGTCCCTCGGTGGCAGCTGTGACATATGAAGACAGGATAGATGATATAAAACTCGCATTTTCACAGTTTAACGGAACGATTATAGTTTCAAAAATCAACAATCAAAAGGCCAGCGTAGAAGAAATATTTGGTTAGTATTAAAGTAAACAAATCAAGAGTCTCGGGAGTGATTAGGTGTCCTTCAAGCAAAAGCTACACCCATAGAGCAATATCCATAGCATCCCTCACAGAAGGAAGATCTTGCATTAAAAATGCTCTGCTTAGTCGCGATACTCTTGCTACTCTTGCTGCAACCCAAGCGCTTGGATCAATAATCCAACACGAAGAAGCAACAGTATACGTTGAAGGCAAGCACCGTTTAAAAGTTCCACAGAATATTATTGATGCTGAAAATTCTGGTACTACAATAAGAATTATGACTGCGATGTCTGCACTGGTAAAAACCGGTTTTACAATATTAACTGGCGACGAAAGTCTTCGTAGGCGACCTATGGAACCCCTACTACACGCATTAAATGAATTAGGGGTTCAATGTTATTCTACGAAAATGGATGGTACTCCACCTATCATTGTGAAAGGAGGAGGAATTAGAGGAGGGACAGCCGGTTTGCAGGGAACTATTTCAAGTCAATTTGTATCTGCATTGTTGATTTCAGGGATATATGCAGAATCGGATATTACCTTAAAGATCAAGGGAAAGCAAGTATCAAAACCCTACATTCAATCTACACTTGCAACGATGAAATCGTTTGGCGTTACAATTGATCATCAGCCCGATTTGTCAGAATACTATATAGGACAGTATACCTACAATGCGGCTACTTTCGAAGTTCCAAGCGATTTTTCAACAGCTGCATTAGTTCTCTCAGCAGGAATTTTAGTAGGCGATGAACTAGTTATTAGGGGATTGGATTTCTCTCTGCCACAAGCTGACTCTAAGATATTAGAAATTATTGAAAAAATGGGAGGCAAACTTAAGGTCGATACAGGCAAAGGCGAAGTAAAGGTATACGGTTCAGAATCGTTATTTGGGGGAGATTTTGATCTTTCTGATACACCAGACCTCCTCCCAGTTGTGGCAGTCTTGGCGTTAAGATCGAATTCGCCTGTTAGAATCTATGGTATTTCTCATACGAGACTGAAGGAAACTGACCGAATTGCAAATATCACCTCCCAATTCATAAAATTGGGCGTAAGAATAAAGGAACAAAACAAAGACGAGATATGTATAATTCCTCCAAAGGTGCTCAAAAATGCTTCACTTGAAGCTTTTAATGATCATAGGTTATTCATGGCATTTACCATTGCCTCAATGCTAACACAGAAATCTATCGTTGCCGGTGCAGAATCTGTCGATGTATCGTATCCAAACTTTTTGCAGGACATGAAAAGAATAGGAGCTCGAATTTCTTCGATGCCAGAGCGGGAATAACTAAGATCGATACGGATTATAAAAGCAAACATAACATTTTACTTTTTTGGATTGTTTCTGAGATATAAACTCCATAACGACAATATATAGAATTAAAATTAAAATAAGAATAGGTGTAACAGCAAGTGGTAGGAAATATTATCGGAGAACGTTTTGTGGCAATGAGTTTTGGCGAAAGTCACGGTAAATGTATTGGAATGGTGGTTGACGGCTGTCCTGCCGGTTTGCCACTGGATGAGACAGATATCCAGGCTGACCTAGATCTCAGAAAGCCGGGCCAATCTATGATCACTAGTCAAAGAAAGGAAGAGGACAAAGTAGAACTTATCTCTGGAGTTTTTGGAGGGTTTACTACAGGTGCCCCTGTTTGCATGGTCATTTGGAATAAGGACTCGGACTCGAGACCATACGATTTGATCAAAACAAAGCCAAGACCTGGGCACTCAGATTACCCTGCAATGATAAAATACGGTGGCTTTGCTGACTACCGTGGAAGTGGTAGGTTTTCCGGTAGGTTAACTGCAACCTTTGTGATGGCTGGGGCAATTGGGAAGAAATTATTAAGATATTCATTAGGAATTGAAACCGTAGCGTACACAACAGAGATTGGTCCTATCAAAGCAAATCAAGTAAGCTTGGAAGAAGCAAAAAAAAATAGATATGCAAACGATGTAAGATGTCCTGACATTCAAAATGCGGAAAGAATGAAAGAGGCAGTTACTGATGCAAGGAGACAGGGTGATTCTCTAGGAGGAGTTATTACTTCTATTAGTACTGGACTTCCTTTAGGATTTGGTGAACCAATATTTGGATCATTGGAATCTGATCTAAGCAAGGCCCTATTCAGTATTCCCGCAGTAAAAGCTATTGAATTTGGTTTAGGCTTTGGGAGCTCAAGTATACGTGGATCAGAGAATAACGATTTGTATGTCAGGCGCAACGATAAAATAATTACTAAAACTAACAATTCTGGCGGAATTTTAGGTGGGCTATCTAATGGAATGCCAATAGTAATAAGAATTGGGTTCAAACCTGCATCATCGATAGCAAAAACGCAGAAGACCGTTGACCTTGCAACGGGTTTAGAAACAGATCTCGTTGTTCCGGGGCGCCATGATCCCTGTGTTGTCCCTAGAGCGCCGCCAATAGTTGAATCTGTAGTGTCGATGGTGTTAACGGACCATGCAATAAGGGGCGGCTTTATCCCGCCAGTTTTAAAGAAGTGATTGAAGATAAAAAGTAAGAATGATGACCTGGAGAAACTTCGGATAGACATACGTGATGTAACATCTGACATTATATTCCAAGTTAAAAAGAGAATGAAACTTTCTGAAGAAATAGGTGAAATAAAAAAAAGACTCAATATTGATGTCCAGGATGAAAGAGTGGAACAAGATGTCAGAAAAGCGGTATTAAAGTTGTCAGATAAAATCGGAATAGACCCGGACTTTTCTCGGAGACTTCTCAATATTTTATTAATGGAATCGATTAGATTGCAGCAAAAAAAACAACGGGAAAACGAACTGGGACAGAATCCCGAAAAGAGAGAGACTCATCTTGATATTTTTAGGAAGGCTAAGCAACTTGAAGATTCAGGAAAAGAAATTATTCATATGGAAGTTGGGGAACCGGATTTCGCTCCCCCAAAAAATGTAAAAAAAGCCCTAGTCAGGGCATTTGATCTAGGACAATACCATTACACTGAAACGAGAGGGATCAGCAAATTATGTGAAGCAATTGCAAAAAAAGTTGGTAACAGCGTAGCAAAAGAACAGGTAATAATTACCCCAGGTGCGAGGTTTGCTGTCTTTGCGACAATTACATCTCTATTGAAAGCAGGTGACGAAATGGTTACTATAGAACCGGCATGGCCAGCGTATCGAGAATGCGCAGATTTTGTTGGGGCTAGGACTAAGGTTATAGATACTACAATCAAATCAAAATGGACACCTGATATCAAAGATCTAGAGGCTACGATAAATGACAATACAAAGATGCTTGTTCTAAATTATCCGAATAACCCTACTGGGAAGGTCTTAAACGATAAGACTTTGCTTAAAGTCTTATCGCTTGCAAGGGACAGGGGTATATATCTTCTGAGTGACGAGGTATACTCCGATTATGCTTTTAATGGATTTAAGAGTATTTTAGAGTACCAATATGAAAAGGCTATAACAATTTCCTCTTTTTCAAAAGCTTATGCTATGACAGGATTCAGAATTGGATATGCAATTGCCAATAGAGAGATACTTGCCAAGATCGCCAAAGTGCAGGCAACTGCAATGACGAGCGTTGCAGAGCCCATACAATATTCAGCGTTAGCTGCATTGAGAGTAGAACCAAAGCAATATGCGAAATATATTAAAGAACGATTAAATTTTGTTACAGATAAGTTACAGAGGATAGGGCTTACCTTCGTTTATCCCGACGGAGCAATGTACGTTTTTCCAGAGCTCCAAAACCATCCCTCTGTTGGTGACGATATCACATTGATTAATAAACTTCTTCGAGCTGGCGTGGCCATAGCTCCCGGTAGTGGATTCGGAGCTAATTATAGAGATTTCGTTAGAATTTCTGCTTGCCAACCCAGACGCCTTCTGGAAAAAGGACTACATATCTTGAGCAATGCTTTAACCTCCGGAGAGTAACTTGATAAAAAACATCGCTATCATAGGAGGAGGAGGCAAGATGGGTTCGTGGTTCTCAAAGTACTTTTCGAATAATATGCGGATAAAGCAATTGGTGTATGATATCAATCCACAATCAATCAGATCCTACTCAAACGTCGTTGTTTGTGAAAATATTACTCAGTGTATAAGCTCCGCAGATCTGGTATTGCTCTGTGTGCCCGTGGCTCAAACCCCTTCCCTTATTACGTACTGCGCTTTAAAAATGAAATCACGTTCTATACTTGCAGAAATTTCGTCTGTAAAGTATCGGACGTTTAAAGCGCTTAAAAGAGTTTCCAAAAAAGTCAAACCACTTTGCATTCATCCTATGTTTGGACCCGGGGCACCCAGTATAAGTCAAATGAAAATTCTATTGGTACCAGTTAAAAATAAGGTGACTGAATTAAACATTCTAAATAGCATATTTGAGGGTGCAAAAATAACTATTCTTCCTGATCCTCATACCCATGATGAAGCAATAGCTATAGTATTGGGACTTACATACTATATAAATCTGGTATTTTCGAACACCGTATCACGCGAAAACCTTTTAACTCTTAAAAATGCTTCGGGAACAACTTTCGCTATCCAATCTCTACTGAGCGAAAGTATTTTAACAGATCAACCAGACCTAATCACATCCCTTTTAGTTGAAAATCCATTCGTTAAAAAACATATTCAAAAATACCTTAGGAATGCTCTTGCATTTTCAAGGTTGGTTTTTGATCGGGACGACAGAAAACTCAAGGCAAGATTTACCGTTATAAAATCACATGTCCAAGAACAGCAAAATTTAGAACTAGCATATAAGCAAATGTATCAGATTGTAGAGCAATTAAAAGATTAGAATTGATCGAAATATCACGTTTGCTTTCTTGAGAATAAAGAATGCATTTGTTACGACGAATCCGCATTTAAGCGACCCATGACTTTATTGTAGGCAAACTTCCATCCATTAGGCCCTATTGCAGGAATCTTAATAATATTTTTAACCTTAAGATTTGACCAAGTCCCCTCTGGTCCTTGCACTAACATAGGTACATCCATAAGTCTTAGCATAGTAGAATCATTCTGACTATCGCCAACACCAAAAAATTTTACATTATCTTTGTAGCATTTTTTTTTATAAAGATTTATCATGATACCAACAGCCTTCCCTTTATCATTACCGATGGTCACATCAAAAAACCTTCCTCCATAAATTGTCTTTAGACCTGATTGTTCAGCCACCTTGGCAAATCTTCTCTGTTGTCGTCGATCTATCTGCAAAATAGTTTCTCCGTACTCTCGTTGAGCCATTCTTCTCGCAGAGGCAGGCGGCATATCCGTTAAATGACAGAGAGATTCAATTGATAGATCTGCCACACCTATAAACTTGAATTTGAATTGGTTCCTGATATTGAGAAGTTTTAGCCTGATCTCTCTCGCAGGTTTTCCGAGTTCGATTATATCATACTCTTTAACTTCTTTGTGATTAGGCATATCAGATAAAGAGCCAAAATAATCCTTTGGAATTACAATTGCTCCACCGTTCTCTACAATAAAGGGTTCCGTTAATCCAAGTTCCCTTCTTATCTTGATTTGTTCAGCTCGTGTTTTGGCAGAACAAAGGATAACTGGTATATTCCGATTTTTTAAACTGCATATCAAGTCCTTGACCTCTCCAAGCTCTCCAGTTTTAATGTCTGTTAAAGTACCATCTATGTCTGTAAATACGACTTTCTTTATCATGGATAGGTAAGCTCGATAATGAGTTAAGTGAGTCTTATTATATGTATAAGTTTTTTAGGAATGGAAATGTAAAGGCTGCAAGGGCCTTAACATTATTAATGACAACAATAACGCTCCACTCAGAGTCTTCCATGATGCCAGCCCTAAGTTATCGAAAAGAGGCGATAAAATTAGGGTAGAAGGAAGGTAGCTTATGAGCATCGTACCTATCCCTTCATAAAGCCCAAAATAAAGCCTGCTGTGAGCCCGCCCGTTAGAGGAATACCAAAATTTATCATCGCTGAAGAAAGGTAATCCCCCCCGGGAATATAGTTTGAAACGTGCCCTGAAGTAACATTACCCAGTGCTGTCAAACTCATGGATTGAATTTTGTTCCAGTTTACTGTTATTAGTTTCTGATATTCCAATGCTATAAAAGCAACAAAAAGGAGTCCTATTATCACAAGTATAATCTTCACGACCTTTTTTATAGCATATCCAACTAGAAATCCTGTAATTCCTCCGAAGCCTATCGAGGTTGCTGTGGATGCAAGAGTACCCAAGTCGACGCTCATTTCTTATCGTTATCCCTTACAGATATCTGCTTATAGCCAATACGATTATTTTTCTTGTACGTAAGTTAGAAAAAACAATGCCGTACTTTTTTCTTATGAGATAATAGTTGACATTTTGTCGTATACTTAATTTTAGATATTGTCATATCTAGGTATCCTAAAACTGTACACCCCCGAAATACAAATGCCCCCATGCAGAGAGGATAATTGTATAAAAAGTAGTAAATCATACTTGATGACATGAACAAAAAAATGGCCATTTATGCATCGGTGCTAGGAGGTATTGGTGGTGCTACACTAGCTGCCGTGGTAATTTTTGTTCTGAACTCAGGAATTTTAAACACCCGATATTTTAACGTAGGGCAGGTAAGTAATCAAAGCGTATTAGATACTACAGAGCCAATCAGACTTTCAGTTAAAAACCTAACTGTAACACAAATTAATAATAAAACAGTATATATTCAAATTATATTAAAGTTGCATAATCCCACCCCGGCAACTGCTATGCTGGAAGCAATACAATACAATGTTTTGATCGACACTAAACGTATAGCCTCCGGAGAAATTGGTGGAAAGCTAGGGGGATTTGTGGATTCCCAAGCACAGATTTTTCCTGTCATTAGCAACGGTACGATAGTCTTGAAAGATGCAAAGTTGGTGCAGCGAAATATGCTAGCTGATAATAGCTGGAATAAGATAACAGGTAATAAGGCAATTTACGAAATAATTGGAACATACTCCTATAGACAGACCTCAGGTCTTCAGGCAACTGAAGCAGATCGAGATTTCAAATTAAAGTATCCCTAGATTTTATAGTACTGCTCAAATAAGCTGAGTAAACTGCTACAGATGAAGGGGAAATTATGACATCTTCAACATCCTCATCTCTAAAAGGTATATGGTGTAAACAGACTTCGATAAGTGTCCCTAAGGATGATTTGTGAACCATTATAACACAATTTTCGCGGCAACTTATCTTTAATCTCTATTTTTTTGCAAGACCTAAAATGTTATCTAGCGAAAAGTTTGATTGCTTTTTTTCTCGGGTATAACATCTATCATAATACTTACAAGTTAAACATAGATCACATGGTTCTACAATAGGGACTTTGTTTTCTTTCAATAATGTGCTTAGTATGCGAGCTCTTCTAATAATCTCCTGAAACATTCTATTGTTCTTAGTTATCGAAAACTCCGCAGCTTTCCCTTCTCCAGTAAGGTATAGTAGAATCCCTTCGGGCTTGTTAAATGCAAATAGACAGGCATTAAGATATAATAAATCACGAGGATGAGGGATATCAGGGGGCTCCGTGACAACCTCGAATCTAACAACTAATTCATCATCAATCACTAGATCTGCATCTACATCAAGCACAAGGCTATCAACTCTATATTCTCCTGGGACACCTTTAAACGAACGCCTAAAGCTATCCTTTATCAACGTAGAAATCCTAGTAGCATTGTCGGCAGGACACGGGTCTTTACGTTCATAGTATGCTAAGCGCGTGCAGCGGGAAGCCTCATAAGCATGAATTCTGTCAGGATTATTCCGGTTTATACTCTGGCCCAACTCACTGAATGCCTGATCAAAAGTCTTGTCAATCATCTTCCTTACGTCCCTATCACCCATCATGAGCTGCAGATTACAAAAGGGGTATTTATACTTGGAAAAAAGTGTCCTCCCGTAAGTGGTCTAGAACCCTAAGCTTTTATTTGAAGCCTTTACCCAAGGCGAAAGTTTTTTTCCTATCAGCAGATTGTTAGTATATATGCGACACACCAGAGAACAATTGCTGTTGGAGTATGATCAATCTCAAGAACCTGGTTTAGGCAATCACTCTCAAACACAACCCAGTCATATTCTCGTCTAAATATGTAGATTTTACCTTTACTAACTCATAAGATCAGAAACTATGCTTATAGGATTTCAAAGAATAGTAAGGGCAAAGCAATACCGTTTATGCTATTGTCGATCGTAAGCTTTTGTCTTGTTGACATGTGGGATCGAATAAAGTGGTTTAACTAAATCTGATACGTCTACCCAGCATTTAGCAATTTTTTCCATAGAATAAATAGAATTAAGAATAGCAATTGTTGATTCAAGATTTTTTGTATCTTTTCTTGCAGACTCATCCTTTGCTGACTTCATGAGCTTATCAAACTTGCCGTATATTTTTGCAACTTCAATTGACTCTGATCTATTCTTGCTAGTAAAAGCCGCAACAGATTTTTCTTGCATTTTTTCAATCAACCAGCTAGCTTCGGTTATTTCATCTATGAGTCTTGTACCAGGAAAATTTAGAAGTGCAGATGAAAAGTCTGTGATATAGTCTCCTGCGCTTTCCAGATGATTAGCGGCAATTCTATAGTCCAAAATATCGATGTTAGTCAAATTTAGTTTTCTCGCTAATGCTTGGTCTATCATAGCAGTCCTGATCAGCCTTACTAGCAAAAAATATTGTCTGTCTACTTCATCATCTCTGCTGTCAATTGATCGGTTAACTTCACCTCCATTTTTAAAAAGTCCATTGATAGTATCCCTATACATTCCTGCCACTATCGAATTCATTCGTCTTAGAATTTTCTCAGCATCTAAGGCGTTTGGATCGAGTAAGAATTGCGAAAAAATGTTTGAACTATCTTCGTCGACTATTTCTATACCTACGAGCTTCCTCATTACCCTCGTAATAAGCTCTCGATCCTCGAATGTTATGCTCGATTTTCCACAAATACGGATATTATTATAACCGAGCAAGTAGGCTCCGTAAATTTGATTTATCAAACTGTCAATGGATAATGGTAGGTATTGGATTGTCACCTCTTTAGTGTCCTCGTTTGAGACTTCTGAAGAAAACAACGAGATTGAGTTATCCCTATTGACCTCCAAAAGGAGGGTATTTCCCTTTCTCAAATTATTGCTTTGGACCCACTGGCTAGGCAGAGATATCAGCATACTGCTACCAATCTTTTGGAGTCTTCGTGCGTATTGAGACATGAAATGTTTATACTAGTTTATACTAATTAAACATTATTTTTATATTTTTTAATATCTATAAATGATCATGACATCAGTGGTTACGGCGCCTATAGCCGTAGCTAAAGCATTCAGTCCAGGTCACATTACGGGGTTTTTGGAAAAGCCCCCTAGAACAAATGATTACCTCCATGCAGGTTCTGTTGGTGCAGGGTTTTCTATCGATCGAGGAATCTCAACTACTGTTAAAGTTTTTGAGAATAATCAAAACTGCTATCAAATTATGATTAACGGTAAGCGAGTTAAGAATGCTGAAGTGTCTAGATGGATTGTAGAAAAATATCTGAAATATCTCTATCAATCATGCTATATTAAAGTGGAACATGAAGTTAGCATCCCGATAGGTTTTGGACTTGGCTCTAGCGGGGCGGCTGCATTGAGCTTATCATATGCACTGAACGATGCTCTTGATTTACGATTTACTAGTGAACGAGCTGCACAGATCGCACATAACGCAGAAATTGCGTGCAAGACTGGGCTTGGAACAGTGATCGCTGAATTCACAGGTGGATTTGAGATTAGGACTGGTATCGGCGGACCTGGTATAGGTACAATTGAGAAGATTAGGGTTGATGATTACAAAGCCGTAGTTTTGTGTATTGAACCAATTTATACTAAATCATTTCTTAACGATAGGTTTAGCAGATCTATAAATGGCCTTGCACGTGCTATGCTGAGTAAGCTATTGGTTTCTAGATGCGTAGACGACTTTTTGAACATCTCCTATGATTTTGCGAATCGTATTCATCTCACTGAAGGTAAATGCAAGGCACCTTTAAAGTGTCTGATCTCAAGAAACATTGCTTGCAGCGTTGCACTGTTTGGAGAAACAATATTCACTTTGGTACCAAAGGAAAATGTAAAGAAGGCAGTAGAATCGCTAGAAGATTTTCATGGTACTTTGCTTGTATGTAATATTGACAATGAAGGAGCAAGAGGAATTTAGCGAAATTTATGCATAGGAGCATAGGAATTCGGCATCCTCGTGCGGTATCTCTTTACACTAGAGAGCTGCTTGTAGACGGATATAAGAAGGGAATAGTCGTAACTGAGGGATTAATAGCACATGGAAGAGGCGAAGCATTTGATTATCTTTTAGGCGAGCAAACTACTGAGTTCGCTCAAGATGCAATAAGAACTGCATCTGCTGCCCTATTGCTTGCAAATTATCCGGTAATTTCTGTTAACGGAAATTCTGTCGCATTATGCGCAAGACAAATTGTTGAACTCAGTAAAATTACAGATGCGGTAGTAGAGGTAAACCTTTTTCATAGATCGAAAGAAAGAGAGATCGCAATCGAAAAAGAACTTAGGAAGAAAGGAGCAAATCTCGTCTATGGAGTAGGATCTGCAGCTTCTTCAACTATCCCTGAATTGCAAAGCGATAGACGACGTGTTGATCCACAAGGTATCTATAAAGCCGATACTGTTCTGGTGCCGCTGGAAGATGGTGATAGGACGGAAGCGCTTGTAAAAATGGGCAAAAAGGTCATAGCAGTGGATCTTAATCCTCTTTCGAGAACCGCTAGTGCTGCTCAAATTACAATTGTTGATAACGTAGTTAGGGCAATACCTCATATGATTTCTGAGGCTAAGCGCTTAAAGGACACAGATAGAGGAGTCTTAAGCCAAATCCTTCAACAATTTAGCAACCAACAAAACTTATCACAATCCCTGCAGATTATTCGAGGTGGATCAAATGGGAGATCAACAGAAAAACAGTAACGGTCCTAGAAAAGTGACGGTTAATGACATAATATTAATGAAAGAAAAAGGAGAAAAAATTACTGCACTTACTTCTTATGATCTCTCTACGGCCACCTTCTGCGATAAATCAGGGGTCGACATCGTCTTAGTTGGTGATAGCGCAGGAATGGTTATGCTTGGCTACAAAAATACTGTTCCAGTAAACATGGAAGAGATGCTCTTATTTACTAAGGCTGTGTGTCATGGCACTAAGAGAGCATTCGTAACAGCAGATATGCCTTTTGGATCTTACCAGATCAACAACAACTTGGCAGTAGAAAACGCTATTCGCTTGATCAAAACTGGATGCGACTCTGTGAAACTTGAGGGAGGCAAGGAAGTGGCTGATACCGTTAGTGCTATTGTTAAAAAAGGAATCCCTGTCATGGGTCATATAGGTTTAAAACCTCAGACTTCTGCATTGTGGGAAGGCTACAAGGTTCAAGGGAAAACTAAGGATTCTGCACTAAAGTTGATTTCCGATGCTAGAGCTTTGGAGGATGCTGGGGCGTTTAGTATAGTTTTAGAAATGGTTACAAGTGAAGTGGCAAAAATCATTACAGAAGATGTATCAGTGCCGACTATTGGAATAGGTTCCGGATTTGCCTGTGACGGTCAAGTGCTAGTAATACATGACATGCTTGGCATTTATGAAAATATGAAACCTAGATTTGTAAAACGCTATTTAGAATTATCTACATTAATACCAGATGCCATAACACGATATATAGTCGACGTTAAATCATCCAAATTTCCAGAGGAGCAAAACATATTCCATATGGTTCCGGATGAATACTTGCTACTGCAACAAACACTTAAAGAAACGGATAATGAAAAACAAAAATGAATACAAGAAGCGATAGAAGGATTCATCCATCAAAAAATATCGCAGGATCAGCGGGCTCCGAGATAAGAGGAAAGAAAATAGTACTCTGTATAACCGGCAGCGTCGCAGCATATCGAGCTATTGACCTGGCGCGTCTTCTTATGCGACATGGTGCTGATGTATATCCAGTGATGTCCAAATCATCATCGGTGATGCTCTTGTCGCCTGAAATGATGAAATGGGCAACTGGTAACGAGGCGGTTACAGAACTAACAGGAGATCTAGAGCACATAGGCTTGGCAGACTATAATATGTCAGATCTTATAATTGTCTACCCATGCACTGCTAATACCATCTCAAAAATGGCCTGCGGGATTGATGATACGCCTGTTACATCAGTATTGAGTGTGGCAGTTGGTTCGAGAATTCCAATAATAATTTGCCCCGCCATGCATCTAGCGATGTACTACAATGAATTTATTAAAGATAATATTGGTAAACTAAAGAACTCAGGGATACAATTTGTGGAACCGTCTGTATCTGAGGGAAAAGCCAAGGTTGCCGATCCACAAGTTGTTCTTGATTTGGTATTAAGAATATTTAATATACAAAATACGTCATTGTCATCTTCTAGTTCTTCACTATCAGGAAAGAACATTTTGGTCACTGCTGGCAGCACAGTTGAGTATATCGACCCAGTGAGAATCATTACAAATTTGAGTTCAGGGAAGATGGGCAGGGCGATTGTAGAAGAAGCGAAAAGTTTAGGTGCGGAAGTAACGCTTGTTTATGGCCATTGCACCAGTGGATTCACAAATTTACTCGGGGTTAGATGCTTTGAGGTACATACTGGCGAAGAAATGTATAATATTGTAGCTTCAGAATTATCGTCTAGAAATTATGATATCGCCATTTTTTGCGCTGCTGTTTCTGATTTCAAACCCGATAAAAAGCTATTAAAGAAGATAAGAACTACGGCGGGCAAATTTGTGCTGCAGTTATCTCCTACAAAAAAGATAGTAGATGCAGCGAAAGAGATAAGCAAAAAGAGTCTCTTTCTTGTGGCATTTAAGGCAGAATATAAGGTTTCAGACTCGTATTTAATAAATAAAGCGACTGAGAAATTAAAAGAATGCGATGGTGATCTAATCGTAGCCAATGATATAGGTAGACGAGGTTCTAATATAGGGTCAGACAACAATGAAGTAATCGTAGTTAGTAGGGAAAAGGAAGTGATTCATTTACCGTTACAAGATAAGAGGAAAGTTGCTAACAGTATTCTTCAGCTAGTGGTCCAATCTCTGCCTACTAATAAGAAATAGCAATTGACCAAGTAACATTGATATAAATTTCTTATCTATTCTGCAATTCATGTGTTTATTATCAGGCTAATAGCTTATGTCAATTAGGCTGCTCGATTCTCATGCGCTGTTATTTAGAGGATTATCCTAAAACTATCAAGTCCTTTGAAAATTCATTCAGGTTCCGTACTCTACTGTTTTTAACATCTATAATCGTGCTGTCCTCGATCCTTACTCCAAATTTACCATCTAAGTAAATTCCTGGTTCAATTGTAACTGCCATATTTGGTTGGAGAATTTCTGGGTTCTTCATTGTTAACCAGGGAGGCTCATGGACCTCAAGACCAATTCCATGTCCTGTTGAATGAATAAATTCGTTTGAATAACCTCCATTTTCAATTAATTGTCTACAAACTGCATCTATATATGAACATTCAACACCCACCTTTAGTGCATCCAATCCTGCCTGTTGGGATTCTTTAACGATATTGTATACCTTCTTCATCTCGTTGTTGGCTGTTCCAAGAGCAAAAGTTCTCGTAGCATCTCCGATATAACCATCATATCTCAAAGTTAGATCGACTACAATGAAATCACCGTTTAGGAATCTTCGATCCGAGATCTCTGCATGTGGCTCAGCGGCATTTGAACCTCCAGCTATAATCAATGGATTTAATGTCGATTTATACGATGTGGTATTCGCCCCCCTTTTCATTGCCTCAAATATCAGCAGCGCTTGTAATTCGCGTTCTGACATTCCTACCCTGATTTCTTGCATACATATCTCATATAGAGTGTCAATAATTCTTGCAGCGTTTGAAATTGCTTTGATCTCATCGTTATCTTTAATCATTCTTGATTGATAAAAGGGTTCAGGATTAATAAGAAACGATCTATGAGCGGTATTCTTTTGAATACACTGAATTTCAGAATAGTTATCACAATCTGAACACGAGGTACCTTCTTTGATTTGCAAGGCCAATGTAGAGATCATTTTAGCACCTCTTTCGGATGTTATGACATCGCTTTCTTTGGCAGTTCGTAATGCTCTCGTTACTTCTAGCTTGGGTGTAATTAATTTAGTTCCTAAATTGGTACATAGCGCTATGGCCTCTCCCCAGAAACCAGTAAGATAGTAGACATTCTCAGGCTGGAATGCTACTACTGTATCGCACCCAATACTACTGGCATAGTCTAAGATCCTTGAACGGCGCGCTTTCATCATGATTGAATAAGATAGAGATCAATACAGTTTTATCATCTTTACTAAAGGCTTAATGTAATTTAAATAACAGAAGATATCCCGTCTAAGTGAAATAAAATGGAATACTTGGCTATGCTGCCTGGTCCAACAAACGTACCAAATAGGATTATGAATGCAATGCTTACACCTATAATTAATCATAGAAGCGACGATTTTCGAGTTTTATATAGGTCTATTGTCGAAAAGACCCAAAAGGTATTTCAAACTAAGAGCGATATTATCTTGCTAACCACATCGGGAACCGGTGCTGTAGAAGCATCCGTCATAAATATGATCAGAAAAGGTGATAAGGTTATTATTCCAGTTACCGGCGAATTTGGGACTCGGCTTGCGGATTTAATCGAGAGCTGGGGAGGCCAAGCAATAAGAATCAATGCGTCCTATGGGGAAAATCCGACATATGAAAAGATTGAGCAAGCATTTGACGGAAATAAAGATGTCAAAGCAGTTTATGCTGTTTACAATGAAACTTCGACAGGCACTACACTTCGTTATATGGATAAAATAGGGGAGCTGTGCGGGCGAACTGGAGCCTACTATGTAGTGGACGCTGTTTCGATTTTAGGCGGCGATGAATTGCCAGTTGACAAATGGAATGTTGATATCTGCGTAACTGCTTCACAGAAGGCATTAGCGGCTCCACCGGGGGTCTCTCCAATCTCAATTAGCCCAAGAGCAAAGAAAGAGATGCAGACTAATCCTCCACCAACTCAGTACCTTAATCTTAAACGATACTTCAAATATTATGAAGAAAATTTTGAGACACCTTTCACTCCAGCGCTACCTCTTTTCAATGCCTTTAGAGAGGCACTTGACATGGTTCTGGAAGAAGGACTCGATAAGAGAATCAAACGACATGCGATATGTGCAGAGGCATTTTACCGTAGCCTTAGTACTATGGGATTTACTCCTTTCGCGAAACCTAACGCTCGAAGCAATGTAATTATTGCGATGAACTACATAGATGGAATGGATGATAAGAAATTCAGAGGATTGCTTTCTCAAGTGTTCAAGGTACTAGTAGCAGGCGGATTCGGCAGCATGAAGGGGAAAGTATTTAGGATAGGAAGCATGGGCGAAGTCAACGCCTATCATGTATTGAGGACTCTTTCATCAATCGCATCAGCAATGACTATTATGGGGCTAAAGACTAATTCGGAATCAATCGCTGTGGCATCTGAGAATCTAAAATCTCTGAACTAAAACAATCTTTTCGATTCCTAAATTCTCATTATTATTTATTGGTCTATCAAGCTTAATATATGGTAAATCAATAGCGAATTTTATGACCTTTGAGAAGGGCTCTCTTATATTGGTAGATTATACTGCTAAGGTTAAAGATACTAGTCACGTCTTCGAAACCACAATAGAAGAAGAGGCTAGGAAGACTGACGTTTATGATCCAGCACGTAAGTATGGGCCCAAGCTTGTATCAGTCGGCGAAGGATGGGTTTTGAGGGGCCTAGATGAAGCTCTAGCTAATGCAAACAGCGGCGACAAACTAACTGTCGAAGTCCCACCCGAAAAGGGTTTCGGCGAAAGAAACCCGTCAAAGGTCAGAATGATCGCGCAACGAAAGCTAGGGGAGAAAGCAGATGAGGTAACCGTAGGAGATGAGATCGAGGTGGATAATCGAACTGGGATTATTAGATTTATCGGATCAGGCAGGGTCCAGATCGACTTTAATCACAGATATGCTGGAAGAACCCTAGTTTACGATGTTAATATATTAAAGAAGCTTGAGACAGAAAACGATAGGGTCCTGTCCTTGATAAAAAGAAGGTTCGCTCTCGACGATGAAAAGATATTATTCAGTCTAGAAGGGTCAGCTTTAGAAATCACCTTACCCGAAGAAAGTTTTCTAACCGAGGGTCTTCAGATCATGAAAAGGGCGGTAGCCAATGATATCTTCAAATATGTAAATAATATTAAAAATATCAAGTTCATTGAACCCTACGTCTCTTCCCAAGAGCCTCAGCAGCAATCAAAAGAACAGCAAACACAAGTTGATGAAAAACCAATTGAATCTGTAGAAAACAGATCGTCTTAGTGAGATTTATTCTCACCTTTTTTGAATTAAGAGTTGTACGATTTTTAGATTGATCGAGATCTAATAACACTCTACATAACTCTTAGCTGTTAGTGATTATTACGAATTGACTTAAACGCACTATTTCTCTGACTAGCTTAGTCCTATTAAAAAAATATTATTGAATGGATTTTATACTGGGGTCGCAAGAGTTCAAAAAGGAAATCTATCATGCAAGTTGTGCTATTTCTCACCAAGACGGTACGAATGCCTTATAGTACTTACTCGTTTTGGCACGTTTATGGTATGAACGGAGCCCAGAATCCTTTTCATTTGAATACTAAATTGAGGAAGTCTGATGAGAAGAGTGAAAGAGTGTACCATCTTGAGCATTGCTACGGACATCATCATTTGAATAACATCAGCGCAGATCATCTGAGATTACCTACCAGCTTCCTAGAAAAATCATAGGAATAGGACAGCTGTTTTAAAAACCAGTTTTTTTACCCGACATCATAACCTACATGAGTGATTATTGAAACCCATAATTAATCTGGAATTATTTTTTACTCGCCATTACCGCATGGATTTTTCACTATGCTTTTCTAAAGAAAAGCTAATAACTTTACTAGTATCAGGTCTTGTCAATGATTCAAGTTAGTCAAATGAATTAACCATCATTAATACAGTAATATTCTTCGCAACCCAACGTTACTGATTAGAAATTAATATTATTTCGTCATTCACCAGGTGAATATTTTGTTATCATCTTCATACTACGCCCACTGATTTTGCCAAATCTAGGGCGGATTTTTTATTAAGAGATATTTTGCTTAGTATTGTATACCGATCTGGTCTGAGAGATTGGGCAGTCAACAACGATGTTACTACTTGATCTTCGTTTATCCGAATCTGTTTCGCCTTCGTCGGAGCTCCAA